>CEVZ01064315.1_pt1 | contig 17771 bp, 26 predicted proteins | sample 361371 | NCBI WGS metagenome assembly CEVZ01 (sample SAMEA2620217, study PRJEB7988) | marine metagenome | isolation source: saline water (ENVO:00002010), including
GATGCCTAGTCAATATAAAATAACTATGATTGTTCAACAAACAGATGAACAGGAAGATTTCAATGGTTCACCTCATGGGTGGAATATGGAGCATTGGTGTCCGTCTGACATGGCAAGCACATGCCAGGTTGATGTTGACAACATGGACTTTGATAGTGAGCTGTCAACGGATGACGCTCTGATAGAGGAGGGCTAATGCCTGCTTGTGTTATATGTGAAGAAGAAAAGTCTGAACAAGATATAAGTCTTGAGTCAGATGACACAGTATGTATTAATTGTGATGAATGGGAGGAGGGCTAATGCCTACTGAAGCATCCATAATGATAATCATATTAGAGGTGGCGCTCATCATTAAACTTAGTCGTTTGTGCTGGGCGCAGCATAAAGAAAATAAATCGTGGTATGAAAAACAACTCAAATTGTTACTTGAGAATGACAGACTTAATGAAACGATTTGGGATCTCACAGAAGGAAGGGGTTATTGATGCCTGATACTAGATGGAAGGAGTTCCGTAAGCTGTTGCGCTGGCACTTCAGAAAAGCACCTGGTAGGTGTTTCAAGGTGAAGTGTGTGGTCTGTAATAAGAAGGGGTACGACAATCCACGTTGGAATCCTGTTGAAGCAGACTTTCAATGGTTTATAGAGGACGAGGACAGGGATGAGGGGTATTTGTGTTATGACTGTGCGCCTGATCCTGATCCACCAACGGGAGATCCTGATGCCATACGACTTGGCATGAGTGGCTTTTAGAAAGGAAAATTAGATGAGTAAGATGAAAGAATATTTGGAAGATTTACAAGAGTTGGATCGTATCTTGGAGGAATTTTACAAGCTACGTGCCATTAGACAAGAGCGTGATCCGATGCCAGAGGATTTTGAATGAAACTACTCATAGCTGGAGCGTGTTGTATCCTGGTGGCGTGGTATCCGAATGTGCCTTTGCATGAGGCGCAGCGACCATCGCCGCCCGTGTTGACTACAACAACGACCACAACTACGACTACGACTACGGTGTTGGACAAGCTGTGGGTTGCCTCTGTGACAGCTCCAACGTTGATGTATAACTATCCATTTGGGATGTATAAACGTGGCTCTGATGTAGTCGAACTGCAAGAGTTTTTAGGGATGCAGCAGGTTGATGGTATTTATGGTTCGCGTACACGTAAAGCTCACGTAAAGTATTTGGGTGGTGCTGAAGCGGTGTTAGCTGACTGGCATCCTGATCTGCCTACCAGGTTTCACGATGATAAGAAAACTTTACGAGAATTGGTTGATATCTATTGGCTTGATGACCACTCAGAGTGGGCGCTCAGGGTTGCTTTTTGTGAGAGTAGTGCGATGCCTGATGACACGCACAATGATGCTGTGTCTGATGCTTTAGCTGTGGGTGCTTTCCAAATTTTAGCAAAGTACTGGTCTTTTAGATCAGAAGCCGCAAACATGGGAGGTTTCAGTCCGTTTGATTTGGAAGCGAACGTGGCAACAGCAGCAGATTTATTTTATAATGGTGGTGGCTCTAAACATTGGAGTCCATCTAAAAAGTGTTGGGATCAGAGCGGTCTCGCAGTAACAGAAAGGAGAGGTTAATGGCAGAGATATTAACCGAGTTTCCCAAATCAGTACAACGCACAGAGAGCTACGACTGGGAGTCGTGGTTTGACGGTGTGCCTAGAGTGTTATCACAAGGAATAGATTTTAATACTAAGGTAGACTCTTTCAGATCTTCCGCATACCAGGCGGGTAAGCGTAGAGGTATCAAGATAAGGGTGCATACTTACGCTGATGGTAAACGTATCGCTATACAGTCTCTCACTTCACCGTTGGTGGGGTGACAGGATGTTGACGGGTGGAGGCTTGATCGTATGGGGGTGCGGTAAGTCTCTACCCTCAACAGCTGAGGTATCAGTATGAGAACTGATTTGAAGATACAACGCAGGATCATTCCGATGGGCGCTGGTCTGTCTACGAGCAGGTGGGTGGTTGTCCAGGATGGGCGTATCCGTGAACTGTTCCAGGATTATGACAGAGCTGTCGAGTATGTGAGCGCGTTGACACGCGACTGGGAGTCTAAAGATGAGTAAGGTTGTGGTTTCTTTATTCGACAAGTCGGGAGTGATGGTGCAACCTTGGCTTGAAGCTGGGTATGAGTGTTGGATCGTAGACATAGAGCATCCATCTGATACAACTCAAGACAATTTGGGGGTATGGAGGTTGGGTTGGGATTTACACACCCATCCACCAGTGAAACTAATGGTTGAGTGGGAACGTAAAGGTGTTGCGTTTATCTCAGCGTTCCCCCCTTGCACTCATCTGAGTGTGAGTGGCGCCAGGTGGTTCAAAGGTAAGGGGCTGCGTAAGTTAGCTGAGTCTGTTGATTTGTTCGCTACTGCCGCAGAGTTCTGCGAAACGTACGATGCCCCGTACATGATTGAGAACCCCGTGTCTACTATCAGCACTTATTGGCGTAAACCTGACTACACGTTCCATCCGCATGAGTATTCCTGGTGGTGTCCCGATGATTGGTACACTAAAAAAACTTGTCTGTGGACTGGCAACGGTTTTGTTATGCCACCCACACGTTCAATCACCAGTGATACTGAACCTGATAACAGAATACACAGCATGTTCTTCACAGCTAAAGCTGAGGACAGAGGAGAGTTGCGTTCTGTGACACCGTTGGGTTTCGCCAGAGCAGTTTATGAAACAAACAATGAAAGGAAAGATGATGGGCATAACACCATCGGGTGAACACACTTCAATCACCCGCGAAGAATATTTGAGGCAACGTGACGAGGAAGCTAAACAACCTGAACGTAAACGTGCTATCAACCACCGCGTTTCGTACAGTTCATGGGGTTCAGAGTAAAGGATGACTTTTTATTTAGGCACACACCAAACAGACTGGCTAAAAGATCCTACTGTTAATGTTCCTTTGTTTGTGTCACGCAGAAGATTAGAGAAACTAAAGAACCTTAAACCCTCTACTCACAGATGGTGTTTAGACAGCGGTGGGTTTACAGAGTTGCACATGAAAGGCGGTTGGCAAATGTCCGCTAAGGAATACGCTGACATAGTTTCACGTTACGTGAATGAGATAGGTAACCTGGACTGGGTAGCTCCGCAGGATTGGATGTGTGAAACGTCTGCGTTGAAAGCCACAGGTTTAACAGTTCACGACCATCAAGTTTTAACTATCGAAAACTTTTTAGAGCTGAGAGAGTTGCTAGGTGATCTTGTTATACCCGTATTGCAGGGGTGGGAACATGACGATTACCCTAAGTGTGTTGAGATGTATGAGAAAGCGGGTGTTGATCTCACACAGGAAGCTACAGTCGGGTTGGGTTCTGTGTGTAGACGTAACGCTCTCATTGAAATAACTCAAATAATACGAACTTTGCAACCTTTGAAATTGCATGGCTTTGGGGTTAAAGGTGATGGTTATTTAATCAATCACGATCTTTTAACGAGCGCTGACAGCTTGGCGTGGTCTTTTAGCGCAAGGTATAAACCTCCTTTAGAGGGTTGCACCCACAAGGCTTGTAGCAGTTGCCGTAAATTTGCGTTGCAATGGAGAGAGAAGCTATTAAGTTCCGTAGAGACTTGACGTACTGGTCTCAGTCAACTACTTTTATACACAACAAGAAACCCTCCTCTTGTCGAGGACAGGGGGGGCTAGGTTAACTTCCTTTCTTTAGCCCCTCCTGTTCTCACCACCAACCGAAAGGAAGAACATGTCAGAAGAACAAACCATCGAGGAACGACTGCAACGCTTAGAGGAAATAGTTATCCTCCCTGAGCAAACATTAGCTGACGTTGTAGGCATCAACTATCTCACCATCCAGGAAGCGTTAACGCGGATCGGGGATTTTGTTTACAACCAACAAACAGCTTACGAATATTTTTTATCAGAGTTAGCTGAACTGATCTCACCGCAGTATCAGAGAGTGCAGAAAGAAACCGAGCAACCTGATGTGGAAAGAAACTTTAAGGTCATACAAGGCGAAAAAGAAACAGAATGATGTTTACTGTTGGAGAGTTTTTTTGTGGCGCTGGCGGCATGGCTCTTGGCGCTAAACAAGCAGGTTTCGATCACAAGTTTGCTATCGACTACGAGTTAGATGCTGTCGCTACGTTTTCTATGAACGTGTCACATAATGTTTGGTGTGCTGACATAAAAGAAATCAACATTGAACAGTTACCTTATGTGGATGGTTTCATGTACGGGTTTCCTTGTAACGACTTTTCGATTGTTGGTAAGAGTGAAGGCTTGGATGGTTCTTTTGGCGGTTTGTATTCTTACGGTGTGGAGTATCTGAATTTTCACAACCCTAAGTTTTTTGTAGCTGAGAACGTGTCGGGTATCACCGCTGATGGGGCTTTGGAAATAATAACTGATGCTCTTGCAGGTGCGGGTGATTATGGTTACGAGTTGAGTGTCCACAAATACAAGTTTGAGGAATATGGTGTGCCTCAATCAAGACACAGGTATGTGATAGTCGGGTTTCGTAACGATCTCGGTTTGAAGTTTGAAGTACCTGAACCCTCTGGTCGGATAGTCACAGCTCGTGAAGCTCTCTCAGATATTCCTGAGTGGGCTACAAACAATGAGAGAACCAAGCATCCGAAGTTAACGGTGGAAAGGTTGTCTTATATAAAACCTGGTGAGAATGTTTGGCAAGCAGATTTGCCTGAACATTTACAATTAAATTGGAAACCGCAGATGTCTAACTCATATCGTAAAACCCACCCCGATAAGCCTGCTTACACGGTTCTTGCCAATTCGGGTGGAGGAGGTCACGGATACCATTGGGAGGACAGAGCTTTAACCAACCGTGAACGCGCCAGGTTTCAGACTTTCCCCGACTCATTCAACTTTGTGGGCGGTAAAGAGTCGGTTAGAAAACAGATCGGAATGGCAGTTCCTGTGCTGGGAGCGAGAATAATTTTAGAAGCTGTCAGAAAGCAACTGTCCCCTAGCCTAGCCTAGTACTAGCACTTGGTATGCTCGGTTGTAGTCAATACTTGTGCTTGCCTAGCCTAGCCTAGTACTAGCCTAGTGGGGAAATAGTTTACATGTCAAGAATATATGTTAAGGTGTAACACATGGTACAAAAATCAGTGTGGTTAGAAGATGACAGGATCATCCTCAGACAGTCATGGCTGGGTAGTTTAGCTATGTGTCCTGAACGTGCGAGACAGGACATGCTGGGCGTCTCTAAATCCACCGAGTCCACTTCAACGATGATAGGTAGCGCTGTGCATCACGGCATCGAAGTGTGTTTACAGACTTTCATCGACACGGGTGAACACACCAGTCGGGATCAGACGATAGCCGACTCATTGTCGTATTGGAACACTAACGCCCATGAGATTATGAGATGGAACCACAAGAACGAAGAAGAATGTGTGGAGATAATCGAGCTGAACTCTGCCGTGTGGTGGGATGAGGTGCGCCCCGACTTGAACCCTCAAGCTGTTGAACACAAATTTGAAATACCTTTAGTGGTGGATCACAAACCTGAAATATGGTTACACGGCACGATAGATTTACTGCAACACCACCCCGCACCCATAGTCGATTGGAAAAACCCTGGTCGTAAACCGTCTGACGACTGGGAGAAGAAACGGTGGTCGCTTCAAGCTGCCGCTTACACGTTCGCTGTCGCCTCAATGATTGACGGTGGCATCAACGAACCGATGGAGTTCGAGTTCGTTCATCTTGTGAAAGGCAAAGTTCATCGCAACGTTGTCGAATGTGGACCCGCAGACTGGGCTAGTTTGGTTGCTCTTGCTCGGTCAGCGGGGACACTAATCACAGCAGACCTACCAGTGTGGCCTCTCCAAATGAGTGGTTGGCACTGTTCACCAAAGTGGTGTGGCGCATGGTCAACATGTCGTGGTAGGTTTGCGGGTCCAGACCCGTTCAAGCAACTATAGTTAGGAGAAACTATTATGCCAGAAGGCAATTCGTTTACGGTTTTCCGTAGACAAGTAATACAAACAGGCGATTATGAGCCTGCTGAAGCGTCATGTTCAGTGACCATCACGGTAGCTGAAGGCGCAACCCAAGAAGAAATAGTTAAACAGATCGAAGAATGGGGAACCACTCTCGACATGGCTAACTATGAGGCTTTGGGAGTCGGATATGAGGTGACAGAACAAGGAGTGCGAAGGCTTTCCAAAAGTGTTCCCTCAAACAACACGAGTGATCCCGTGGCGAAACCTGCCAAGGGGAATAGTGCCGCCAGTGGTAGCGACAAAGCGTCATACTGGGATGACTTGATGAACAACAAAGGCGACTGGTGGAACCCCAACTGGGAGAAGAAACTAGACGGCACGTTCAACAACCTTAAAGGACCCGACTATAAACACAAGAAAGACAACAACAAAGCACTATGGTTGTCTAACCAAGATGGCAGTTCACAAGTACCTGACCATTTTGTGTGTCCTTTCACTGGTAAAGACAGTGAAGAACTAGGAAAAATAGGTAAGCAGATACGCGCACGCCTATAACCTATGGAAATACAAACCCCCGAAGAAGTGAGTCGTCGCCTCGCAGCAGCGCAACAAACTGTTGCAGGCGAAACTCCTTCCGAAGTACACCCACCCGCACCAGGCGGAGAGAAACCCACCTCGTTTGTTTTAACCTCCTCGGTTGTAGACAACCTGATAGGTTTCGTTTCAAACCCGACAGAACGCTGGTATTTGGGACTCAGTGAAATAGATTTAGCTACCCGCGGTGTCGGGCGTGGCGAAGTGATGATGGTCGTAGGTAGATCACACACAGGCAAATCGCAAATGCTGTTGAACAGTATCGTGTGGAACCTAGTCAACCAACCAGACGCTCACGTAGTCATCTTCTCAATGGATGAACCTAGGGAACTGGTCACGATGAAACTTTACTGTCTGCTACGAGGTAGATCATCAGCGTCAGTTGAGGAAGGCATCAAAGAAGGCGACAAGGATCTGTTAGCAGATTTGGAACAGGCGGGAGCTAACGAACTTTCCCGTGTCGCTATCATTGACGAGTCGTTAAGGTTGGAGGACATGGCGACAGCTATGGATGAGGCTAGAGCATGGTGGGGTAGAGATCCTGCTTTTGTGATGATCGACTACCTAGAGTTGTTACCTGGTGGTGACGCTGACGCTACTGGTGTGACTACAAAAGCTCAGAATGTTAAACGTTGGGCTAAGAAGCAGCGTGTCCCTGTCGGGTTGGTGCATCAAGCTGGGCGCGGTTCGGGTGAACCAGGTCGCCCCGCTGGGTTGTATGCGGGCAGGTACGGTGGCGAGCAGGAAGCTATTTTTGTGGTTGAGATTTACCGTAAGCGTGACAAGTACGGTTTATCTAATTGGGAAACGAAATACCACGAACACAGTATTAACGTTAATTTGTGTAAGAATAAGAGAACGGCACGTTTGTTGGATCACACTTATTATTTGGATTCGACTGCTGGTCACATTCAACCTTACACGGATGAGCTGGTGCCAGAAGATGAGTGAAACGAGTGTCGCTTTCAGTGAGCTTTTCAGAGGCGGGAAGATAGCTAAAGCAGGGTCAGATTTCAGACCTATGCAAGACTGGTCTGGAGGGTTTTGTGCAGCAGACGGGATTGCCTTTCAGACCGCCGTAGAGGACCATCTAAGCGTTCGTGAGCTACCCATCGGGGTGTACCCACTGTTAGAGGTGAAAGAAGCCTCAGAAGGGCAGGAAACGGGAGCGTCTAAATACATGGTTTATTGGGGTTGCGTAGACTGGGATGTAGGAGAAGAAGAATCATTAATACACGCATTAAACGTACAAGAATTATTGAAGCAACTGAACGTGGCATCCTGGGTGGAAATTTCACGTTCCAAAGGCTACCACCTGTGGGTTTTCTTCTCGGAACCGATACTCGCACGCCACTGCAGAGAAGGACTGATCGCAGCGTGTAACATAGTTGACGCACCAATAACAGAAGTCAACCCGAAACAAATAGAACTAACAGGAAAAGGATGGGGAAACGGTGTCAGGCTTCCATACCCCGCTGGCGCAGACCCAGGTCGTAACGTTGTCATCAGACACGGTGAGGAAATGACCGCATCACAGTTCGCTACAACAGCTCTGATGACGAGGGTACTACCAGAGGAATGGGAGCCAGTACACGCCTTGTATAAACCTGTACCACCCCCACCTCCTAGAAGAACGTATGCGACTAGAAACAGCGGGAAGCTAACAGGGTTAGCTGAAGCTATCAGACGCAACGGACCTCGACCAGAGCCTAACAAACCCAACGGAGACAGATCCGCGACCTTGTTCTCGTTGGCTTGCGCGATGGTTGAACAAGGCTACCCCAGTGGCGACATTGAAGAAGAACTCATAGACGCTGACATAGCGTGGGGTTCCAAATTCAACAACCGCAGCGACGGTAGGCAACGCATATCCAACATGGTCGCAGACGCAGAAAGAACAGTAAGAACATGACAGACCAATCCGTTAAACTAAGAACCGCATGTGAAATAATAATCGTTATTATCGCCACAGCTTTACTGATATTCACGTTGACGATCTGATGGAAACATTCACCCTCATCGTAGATCGCAGACCGAAAGTCAAAGCACGACCACGGCACACACGCAGCGGTCACGTATTCACACCACAAAGCACCCTCAAAGAAGAAGATGTCATAGCTGAAGAATGGGAAAACCAGATCGGCGAAAAAATAGACGGACCAGTGGAAGTGGTACTCATGTACAGTCCCACAGCAACCTCCATCACAGTGCTAAAATCTCCTCATGGAGCTAAAACCCTCAGAGGGGACATAGACAACTATGTGAAACTCACATTAGATGCCTTGAACGGTGTTGCCTGGGATGACGACAGGCAAGTGGTTCGAGTATCGGCGGTGAAAGTAGACAAACTTGACAAAGACGACTAAACACACAACACACTTTGCGGACAAATCATGGGGCGCACGTTTCGACACCATGGGAGACATAAGCGAAGCGGCTTTTGAACGCAACTACGAAAAATGGGCGCGGTACGGTTTGAACAGACCAGACTTCCCAGTAGCTAGACTCCCATTAGCGACACGGTACACGCCAGACTACATTCTCGAAGGGAGATACTTCGTGGAGGTGCAAGGATGCTCCCCGCGTGCAGGTATCAAACTTAAAATAGAAAAATATGTTGCAATAGAAACAGCATGGCACACCGTAATGCCTGTGCTATACTTCTTCTGGGACTCATCTCGTAACATGTTCGTAACAGTACCGTTACAAGATCTTAACAAACTAATCAAAAGTGACCAAACAACACTAGGAACTTTCAAAGATCCAGGAATAGAGAAACCTTACTGGCAGTTGAAAACAAACATGTTTGAATGGACACACGATGGCGAAGAAGCGGGAATGGCCTGAAGATCCAACATCTTCACTATGGGCTAACACAAGAACAAAAGCAGCTTTCACAAACAACAGAGCAATAAACGACCTTGAAGCTCTAATCTCCCTAGCGCCAGGACAAACCGTTGACATCCTCCCGATGCAAAACACGCACCTCCTGAGAGAAGCATTAGCCGACGCTGTAGACAAACTGTCACCCGAAGAAGAATGGATATTCAACATCCTGTTCATAGCGGGCTTATCGTTACGGCTCGCAGGCAGAGTGCTGGGCATACCCAAAACGACGTTAGCTAGACGACGCGACGCTATACGACTGAAACTTTTAGAAGATTTAACAGAACACCCAGAGGTAAAGGAATGGTTGCACAAAAAAAACGTCAAACCCTCATCGAACGAGTAACAACAGACGGACCTCACACATGGCAGAGCGCCGCTCTCAGAGCCGCTGTGATAATCGACGACTACTACACGCCACGCGAACCGTCAAACAACACTGCGCTCGTAGACTTGAGAAAGTATTTAGATCACATGGTTGACAGACGTGACGGAAGCTGGTTGGCCTGGGCTTGTCTAGCTGAACGCAACCTGCACGCTGCGATAGATCACGGTGTAACCTCGTGGACTACAGGCAGAGGCAGACCACGCGCTAAACAGCTCATAGGTTTCCTCACGGAGAAACAGAAAGCGTACGGGTATGAGAACATACGCCGTTTCGGTCAGACAGGTTTATGGGTGCGTTCACACGACAAAGTGGCACGCATGGAAAATCTGGTCGCTATGCACGCAGACCCAGGTTGGGAACCTTTAGCTGACACTTTCAAAGATCTGATCGGCTATTCGATCATAGGGATAATGTTAGACTTAAGGACTTTCGATCTGCCCGTCAGTGGGTATATCTCCGAGGCAAGCGTCTAACATGTTCATCAACGAAGCTACCCATATCCCGAAACAAGACTGAGCCTCGTCACTACCATCCATTCCAGCGAAGTAGGTAGCGACAAGGGCATCAGCTTCATCACCATCAAACACCAACAGTAACCCAAGTTTTCCATTAGAGGACCATTTTGCGTGGGTTCCATCATCAGTGTCTAACACTCTTGATGTTGCTTGGAGATTGTCATAAATCTCTTTGGAAATCTGCCAGCCTTCAGCGTTCAGAAACTCCTGCCATTTTTCCTCAACATCAACATTTTCTTCCATTGTTACTTAGCTACACGATCCTTAACGAACGTTTTAGCAACAGACACAGCGGCAGCTAAACCTGCGATACCCGCACCTTTAGCTGACGACAAGTCAGCAACAACAAACACACCAAGAAACGCCTGAGCGAAAGTCCAAGCGGCTCTTTCTAATAAATCACCAAAGTTTTTCATTTTCTTTTTTTACTCCTGTTAGCTTTATCATACGCTATAGCGGCAGCCTGATCCCGTTTATAACCCTCCGAGATTAGAGTGCCTATGTTTTGAGAAATAGTTTTCTGATCCGATCCTCGTTTAAGAGGCATTGTCAGTACCTGGGTTTTCTAGGCTTACGAGCCATCAGTCGTTCTCGTCGAACTTGGCGCGCATACCGTTACTCATACGCAACATAGCGTCACCAGTTAACGTACCCAGATTAGCTGTAGGGCGTGTCACACTCGACACGACCACACTCTCAGCGTTAGTGCTAGGAGTAGTACCATCTAAATTGTGAGGCATCTTAACCTACTTTCCGAAAGGGCGGCCACCTTGATTGGCGTTGCCCAAATTAGTTCCCCGCAAATACGCTGCGGCTTTCTTAGCCTTCTGACTCATATCCCACATGTTAAATGAAGAAGTCGAGTTGTAAGGCTGCTCATCCTGCGACCCGAACGTTTCCTGAAACGAAGGACCGTATCCTTTACCTTTTGGCATAATTTTTCCTTACTGTATGAACAAGGCGCTGAACGTGTCACCGTTCACCACGCCTGTAACCTTCAAAAAACCTTGTGTCTTTTGAAACTCTCTGACAGCGGACACAGTTTTCTTACCGAAAATCCCATCAACAGGACCAGGGTTGAAACCACGTTCCACTAATTTTCCCTGCACTAAACGCACAGGCAAACCTCTGCTACGAGAAGGCCGAGACAAAGGAGTTGCCTTAACCTTCTCATGTAAATCCTTAAAGAACTGGATGATAGCCGCCCAGTCAACAGCTTCAGGAGGTTCCACGACACCCATGCCTCCCTCAACCCAGTTACCTAACCAGTCACCAGGACACGTCGTATACCCTTCACGGCTCTTTTTGCGATGCGTTGAAACCCAAAGCCCTTTGCCGAAATGGTACTCAGCGGCATCAACAACTGTTTGTAAAGCACGTAAAGCATTGTCGCCAGGCTTATTAAAACCCCAGCCAGTAAAGCACACGCTGATTGAACGACTGTTCCAGCCTTTAGTTCCAGCTCCACGGTTATCCCATCCTCTGCCTTCAAAAATGGTTCCCGATTCGTCTACAAGCCAGTTGTAGCCAATACCATCCCAACCTTTACCCATGTGGTGTCGTTCAAATGCTTTAACAGCGTCAGAGTTTTTAGGTCCGTTCTCCACACCTGAGTGGTGGATGACTACGCCTTGAACTTTGGCACGGTTAAGTTTGTCGAATTTTCCTTTTGGTGGCGGTTGAGCGCCCCATTCTTTTCTTGAGATGTGTTTCATCTATTTATACTCCGTTTTGTCCCGTTAAATCTCTCGGAACTCTATATCCTGCATGTCTTGAAGGTCCTTATTCAACTGGTCTTGCGTTCTATACCACGCACTTTTTTTACTTTGAGGATCATTTATTCTGATCCCACCACCAAACAAGAACGATAACCACGATGTTAACACACGACGCTGTTTCGATTCTTCGTTAGGAAACAATCTTCTAACACGACCTAACAACGGAGAAAAAGAATCAAACAAATGAATGTCTCTGTCTCTCATTTTCCATTCACCCTGTTTGTTTTGTTTAGCTTTACCCATCATTCCAAGAATAGGCAACAAACCTGGAATTTTACTGTAAGAATTAGGAGCTTGTTGGTATCTGCCACTAAAAGGAATGTCACCAAATATTTGTTTACCGCTCCAAATCTCAACAGGCAACTTCACAAATGGGATAGCACCTTCAGCTAATCCTCTGAACGGAGCTGTAGGCGACTCAGTGAAACGTTTAAGATCTTTGAAAGGCAAATCAGGCAACGTGTAAACACGACCTCCACCCCATTCAAACGGTAAACGTATACCTAAAGACTTAGCGAAATAATCTGGTACTAAAGTTTCTTCATCAGTGCCTAATTCCAACTCGCCTTTTATCTGCTGCAACCTGCCCCACGCTTTAGGGTTCTTACCTATTGATTCAATAAGAATAGGCATCACAGATTTCTGCCATTTCCAGAAAGGAATAACCATTTTAATTTTACGTTCAGTGTTAGTAAGATCCGAATAATCAAAATGATATTTTCTTACCAAATCCCACGCTTCGTCTATGCTTTTACCTTTGTTAGCCATAGCGTCAAAAGCTACGGCACCACGCAACATGAACTCCATTTTTTCGTTCATCATACGAATACTACGGAATGGTTTGAACTGTGCATCAAACGGATTCCAAGTGCCACCCAAACCTAAATCAAACAAAGCATCTTCAACCTCAGACCATGCTTGACCACCTTGAGCGATACCCGATTCAACCATCTCAGCGAAAGTATTAACATCATCCACTCCAGCAACATTCTTAACGTCAAAAACGTTACTCAACTGGACTGGTTTCCCCGCATCTCGCAACACACGCACACCTACCCTAAGATCACCCTCACCTGCTTTGATAGCCGCCTTAGCTAAAGCAACAACTTTGGTGTGGGTACCCATTTCAACACCAGCTATTTGCGAATTGATCCACACGCCACCCATGCCGTTACGCAAAATAAAACCAGGTGAAGCCACAGCTTGTGCTTTCCACCAGTTCAACAATTTGGAATACTTTTTACCAAACTCGCTCATAGCTTTAGGACTGTTTATACGAGAAGCAGCGTTCATAGCCGCTTGAACTAGCTCGACGCTCTCATCAGCGTTCACTGCCTTAAAATCACCGAAAGCACCACTTAAAAATTGTTTAGATAAAACTTCGTTATACATTTCGTTGAAACCTAGAAACGCTCTCCGATCATTCAATAGTTGTAACGCTTCTTCTTGAGTCTCAGCGGCTGCGATCATGCGACCTGTTTGCCCGCTTGCTTTAGCTTCGTTTATAGAAGCGAGAACAGATTGTTTTTCATAAGTATTAAGATCATCTAAAAACTTTTTAAGTCTCGTACCCTCTTGAACAGACTCTCCATGCAACCTCACATAGTATGCTAGTCGTTGATCTACTAATCTTTCATTTTCGCGCAACAACTGTTCCTGAAACTCGATAGCATCCCGTTGTAGTTGAACCATTTTCTCATTGCGTAAATCCCCAACCTCAAGACCAGTAGCCTTTTTTCCAATATCAGCTTCTTTAGCTATGTCTAATGTTTCCAACTCGCGTCTAGCGTTCCTTAACGCATCATCAATAACCCTTTTTTCTGTTAATAACAAATTGCGTGACACTTGAAGCTCATCCTCTAAAGTTTTAACAGTAGAAAAAATTTCTTCCCAAGTTTTGAAACGTTTAGTGGCAGGATCTATAGCTTTCATACTGAAAGGATCACGCCCCACTTCACCTCTCAATAAATTTTGCAACCTTTCTGCAGCCGCCACAGTCTCATCTTTCAACATTGCACTAACGTGACCTTTATTGAAAGAAGTTAATGCGTTTCCTAAATCATTTATAGTTTTTTCTAAACCCGCGAACAACGCAGGATTTTGAGTACCCGCAGATGTAGTCCCCACAGCTTTAATAGCTTGAACTAAACGATTTAATTGCGCCAACTCCCTTCCCATCTCAGAAGCCTTAGTGCCATATTTTTGACTACGTGAAAGAAGATCTTTTTGAATGTCCACAGTCAAATCATCTATCATCGTGTCATCAACAAGATGTGAAACGTCACGGGTTAAACGATCCAACTGCAACTCTAAACGAGTTTTCAATTTGTTAATATTATTAGCTTTAGCATTAGCTCGACCAGGTAAAGTAGCTAATCTAGCATCAGCCACAGTAGCTTTCTGTCTCAGACGTTTAACAGCCTTAGTGGTGGTATCTTCTAGTTTCAAAATATCGTTCAAACGTGTAGTCAAATTGCTTTGAATACTTCCTTTAGGACCACCACGTACAAGAATACCCAAATCTTGAAGATCAGAAGTTACAATAGTTTCTCTAGCATACTGCTCTAAACGTTTAATATATTTAGGGATAACCTCAACAAAATCGTTGCTCCACAAATCTTTATACTCGTCTTTCAAAACAAGTTCACCAATATCATTCATTTGATCTCTAACAGATTTTCCTGCAACGTCACTATCTAAAAGATCTTCACCTAAAAAAGTTTTACTGTATCTCTGAGCAGTTCTTTCAGGTCCTAACCTTCTTTCATAAGAAGCATATTGTGAAGGGGAAACATAAGAACGTGCTTTAAGCCGACCAATTCCTCTAGGTGTAAATTCGTTAAGGTTGGCTACACCCAGAACGTCAGCTCCTTCTTCCGATAAGAACCTCGCAGCGTACAAATCGCCCACCATTTCTGAAAGAGTGTCTGTTCCCGTTATCTCATTGAACGAAGTTTCAGCCTTCTTCCAGAAACCTGTAAGACTGTCATGGAAATCTTTAGGTTTTTCTAAATTTTTTATAGAATCAGGCAACTCAGGGTTAATTATTGTTTCAGCTTCATCTAAAAAATAAGGTCTATCAGAAGCTCTTAACAAATCCTCTAAAGGAACATCAAGTTTTTGAGCATCACTAATCACATTACGAGCGTCATATAAAAGTTCTGAGGAAAGACGACGCGCACCAACTTCACCTTTATTTAACGCTCGTTCCAAATGAATAGCAGCTAAACCCAAATCAGGATCAGTACCTATTTTCATTGCTCTAATAGGCTGACGAGTGTTCATGGCTTGATCTACAGTCTCGACAAGTTTACGTTGAGTAGCATATCTCATTGCTTTACCTGGCACAGCAGCGACAGCAGCGACAAGAGGAGTTGACCAAGGTAACCGAAGTTTAGTTTCAACAGGCATCCTTGAAGCCATAGTCGCAGCGTTACGCACTTGGGGGGACAATTTGTTTAGTTCAGCTAAAGTGGCAGCGTCATTGCGTCGCATCAACCCCATTGCTTTTTCAATATCGGGAGCGTTTTTAGCCACAAAACCTGCTTCGTCGAACAAAAACTCTGCGTCTTTAAGCTGATCCACTCGACGAGGATTCAACTTTTGACTGACACGCCCTCCCGACAAAGCATCTAAAGGTTTCTCAATAATGTTACGCCCTAAACGACCAGTACCAGGCATTGTTAATCTAGCACCTGTGTCTATACCAATGTCAGCTAATGCAGGCCCAGCGGAAAGAACACTGCGCGTTTTACGAACCTTCTCAGACGCGTCACGCATACGTGTAGCTTTAGCAGTCAACTCTGCGGCTTCAACACCTTTTTTTCCTTTAGCGGCTTTATCAGCAGCATTAGCACCTTGACGTAAAGCAACAACAACATCGTCTGCTTTAGCTAATCTCGCTGCTACACCCGCACCCGCCATGTAAGTCAACGGATCGAAAGCAATATCTAAACCTAAACCCAAAGCAAAATCTAAAGGACCTGGCAGATCCACACCAGAGTCGCGTAAAACTTCACCAAACAAATGGTTATCTTCTACTTGTTCCCACCAGTCGGTAGGAGAGAAACCTTCACCTTGGAAAACGTCTACAACCTCTTGAGCTGTAGAAGCAAGAATGGAACGGGGAGTGTCAATGACATCTATGACATCTCCGAAAATCCCTCCGAAACCTATATCCCCAGAACGTTCACTACCTCTAGTTATGCCTGATAATGCTTTAGATATGCGAGCTTGACTAGAAGGGGAAATTATACCTGTAGAAGAACTTTTTAACGCAGGGGTAGGATTGAGACTTATTTTTTTCAGAGCCTCATCCAAAGGAGAAGGCATTAGTTAATCCAATCCCACACATTCAATGCAAATCCCACGCCTGGAATCCAATCACCGATAGATCTGCCGACATCCAAACCTGCCTCTACATTAGAACGTTTATCACGTACTATTTCCGACATGGTTCCCAAAGCAGCAGCATCTTCTTCGCTTAGATTAGCGAAATAATCACGCCCATACTGACCTTGTAGATTAAGTAATTCTTGCATCAATCCACCAGCACCAATAGCAGCCAAGAAAGGACCTAGTTGTGCATCAGACTGAGGGAAATTCAAATTAGGATTCGCGGTTATAGCATCCATGATGGCTTGTTGTTCCACCTCTGGTAAAGAAGATATAGCCATAGGTAAAAATGTAGTCAACGGAAGTTGATCCTCATACTGGGCTTCTCTATCAGTACGTTGCGCTTCAAATCTTTGAGCAGGAGTTAAACCAGCATAAGGATTATCAGGATCGTATGGTAAATACTCACCCGTATCAGGATCAATACCCTCAGACATCATCTGTATACGGAATCTTTCATCATCAACCGCTTTATCTCTTAGCAACTGCGCCCTGTCTAAAGCACTCTCAGCTTCCCTCTGCAACAAAGCCTCATCAAACTGACGCGCACTCTCAGCCCTCTGTAAACGCCCCTCTCTAATACCAGGAGTGTCCACACCAGCGTACTGACCTGCAAACATAGCGCCCTCAGGGACACCAGTAAACGGAGACAACAACTCAGACGACAAACCACGCTCACGAGCCGTCTGACGATCCTGAGCAGCCAACATAGCAGCGTTCAAATCCATCTCCCTTGCTGTAGACCGCAAGTCCTGACCGAAACCACCAAACACAGCTTCACCCAACAAAGCCCTATCATCATCAGCGGAAGTGCCTATGCGACCCAAAGCGTTCAAATAGTCTCGTTCAGCGTCGCGACCACCCTGATAGGTGGCATCAATCATAGCTAACTCGTCAGCGACCAGAGCGGGATCTATGCCCGCTGCGATCAACTCTGCTGTTAAAGCATCCCTGTCAGCAGTACGTTCAGCTTGAGCGGCAGCCATGTCGCTTTCAAATCCTGCCATGACACCTGCTTGTTCAGTAAGAAAGTCGTTGTAGACTCTTTCACGTTCCGTGTCATATAGAGCTTGCGCTGCTTCTATGTCTATTAAACCTTCGTCTAACATGTTTTGTATAGCGGCTTCTCGTTCAGATAACGCTGTTTCAACAATGTTTATTTGCCTATCTAAAGGACTGCCTACACCCATACCAGTGCCTGTTCCTGTGCCAGTGCCTGTTCCTGTGCCAGTGCCAGTGCCAGTGCCAGTGCCAGT
>CEVZ01245050.1_pt1 | contig 17682 bp, 17 predicted proteins | sample 361371 | NCBI WGS metagenome assembly CEVZ01 (sample SAMEA2620217, study PRJEB7988) | marine metagenome | isolation source: saline water (ENVO:00002010), including
GCAATATCTCTTGCAATTCTAGCTTGTTCAATTGCTCCTGATACAGCAAAGTCTACTAACTCTCTGTGTCTGCCTGATCTAGTTTTTTCTTTATAAATTTGAGGAATCAGATTTCCATTTTCATCGTAAGAATCAGCGTTGACTCCTGAAAAGGTCCCAACTCCGCCTGCTTTTGCCCATGCTCCTGAGCTTTCTCCACTAGTAATAGCGATGCCTTTTCCACCCTCAATAAGTGGTAAACATTCCTTACCTGAAACTACAATGGAATTTATATTTTTCATATGTGATATTAAACCTCTTTAATACTTAATTTTACCTTTCCTCTGTCATCCACTCCAATTACTTTTACTTTTACTATATCACCTTCATTTACAACATCAGTTGTTTTTTCTACTCGTTCTTCTTTTAACTGACTAATATGAACAAGTCCGTCTCTACTTCCAAGAAAGTTAACAAATGCTCCGAAATCAGTTGTTTTTACAACCTTGCCTTCATAAATTTTCCCAATCTCAGGTTCAGCCACAATATTATCAATCATGCCTTTTGCTAGTTCACTTTCTTCCTTCTTAGGTGCAAAAATTGATATAAGTCCATTGTCATCTATTTCAACCTTAGCTCCTGACTTTTCACAAATATCTTTTATAACCTTTCCGCCTGAACCAATTACTTCTCTAATTTTTGATTTATCAATTTGCATAGTAAGCATCTGAGGAGCACAGGATTTCGTGTCTTCTCTTGGTTTTTTAATAACTTTATTCATTTCGTTTAGTATATGTTTTCTTGCGTTTAATGCTTTTGATAATGCAACATTCATTATTTCCTGTGTAATGCCATCAACTTTTATATCCATCTGAAGAGCAGTAATTCCTTCGACGGTTCCTGCAACTTTAAAGTCCATGTCTCCAAGATGATCCTCATCACCAAGAATATCTGTAAGTACTACAAAGTTTTCTTTTTCTTTAATAAGACCCATTGCAACTCCTGCTACAGGTTTTTGAAGTGGCACACCAGCATCCATAAGAGAAAGCGAAGTACCACAGACCGTAGCCATAGATGATGATCCATTAGATTCAGTTATTTCAGAAACAACTCGAAGAGTGTAAGGAAAATCTTTGACTTCACTGAGTACTGGATTAATAGCACGCCATGCAAGTTTACCATGGCCAACTTCTCTTCTTCCAGTTGAACCAATTCTTCCAACCTCGTTTACCGAAAATGGTGGGAAGTTGTAATGTAGTAAAAATTTTTCCTTCCTATCGCCATCAAGAGTATCAAGCATTTGCTCGTCAGAGCTCGTTCCCAAAGTAGTAGTAACAAGAGCCTGTGTCTCTCCCCTAGTAAATAACGCGCTACCATGAACATTTTTAAGTATATCAACCCTAACATCAATATCTCTGACTGTATCTAAATCTCTTCCGTCAATTCTTTTACCTGTTTTGAGAATAGACCCTCGAACAATATCTTTTTCAAATGATTTTACTAACCCTCCAATAGTTTGTGAATCACCATCATCTTCAAGAAAATTTTCAATAACTTTTTTTCTAGCTTCATTTAGTGATGAATTTCTATTCTTTTTTTCTTTAATTTTATAAATGGGCTCGAAAGTTTTTATTGAAATTTTTTCTAACTCATCAAAATATTTTGGTTTTGCCCGTTCTTTAATCTCCCATGAATCCTTAGCGGATTTTTCAGCTAGCTCAATAATTTTATCTATTACACATTGAAATTCTCTAAAACCAAATTCTACAGCCCCCAACATTATTTCCTCAGAAAGTTCTTTAGCCTCTGACTCAACCATCAAAACACCACTTTTTGTACCAGAAACCACTAAATCTAATTCACTTTCATTTAATTCTTCTTTGGTTGGATTAAGTATAAATTCACCATCAGAAAAACCCACCCGAGCAGAGGCTATTGGTCCCAAAAAAGGGATCCCAGAGATTGTCGCTGCTGCTGACGCCCCAATCATTGCACAAATTGCGGGATCATTCTCGCCATCATAGTTAATTACAGTACATATTACCTGTGTTTCGTTATTATAGTCCTTATGAAACAAAGGTCTCATTGGTCGGTCAATTAATCTTGAATTTAAGATTTCAATTTCTGAGGGTCTGCCCTCTCTCTTAAAGAAACCACCTGGTATTTTTCCTGCCGCATAACCTTTTTCAATATAATGAACAGACAAAGGGAAGAAATCGATATTAGGATCAGCCTCTTTTGCTGCTGTAACAGTACATAAAACACTCGTTGAGCCGAGTGTGGCTAAGACAGCACCATCTGCCTGCCTTGCAATCATACCTGTTTCTAGTTTCAGGTTCAAACCCTGCCAATCTAATTGAACACTTGATGTATTAAACATATAAATCTCCGAAAATTAGCGTCTTAAGCCTAGAGATTTTATAACAGATTCGTACTTGTCGTTACTCTTTCTTTTTAGGTAGTTAAGTAGTTTTTTTCTTTTACCTACCATTTTCATTAAACCTCTTCTTGTATTCTCATCTTTTTTATTTAGCTTGAGATGCTCAGTTAACTTTTTTATTCTATTAGTGAAATTGGTTATCTGGAATTCACTACTTCCAACTTCTTTTTTATTATTTTTACTTTCAGTTTTTGCAACCATCTAAAGTCCTTTCAAACAAACAAATTATTTAATAAATTCTTAGGATAAAAATTCCCATCTTTCAAATATCCAACCGCAACAAACTCGTTTTCAAACTTTGCAAGAGCAATCTGTTTTTCCAAAAAACCGTCACCATTTTTAAAATCCTTCATTTTTATCGGTCTCCCATCTAATATCAGTTCAACGTCTTTTTTTTCCAAAAAAATTTGATTAAAATTATTAAAAACCATATTTACTGGTTTTACAATATCTAAAAGATCCTCAATATGCACTAAACTTAACAAATAATCTAGTGAAATAAGTTTTTTATCTAAATTACCAAAACCTATTCGTCTTAATGAAATTACAGTTCCATAAGTTGCTAGAGAGTGAGCGATATCCTCGACAAGACTTCTTATATATGTCCCCGATTCACATTTTACATAAAAACGGGTGCGATCCGAGGAAATAGAATTTAAAATTTCAAGTTTATGAATTTTTTTTTTTTGCTGTTTTAGCTCAAAATCAATTTTTTTTCTTGCAAGTTGGTATGCTTTTATACCCTTAATTTTCTTTGCTGAAAATCTGTGCGGAGTCTGAAAATAATCGGGAAAAAATTTTTTTAGAACTTTAGATATATCTGACTTATGAGGAATTTTTTTTATGGAAGCCTCTATTTTCCCCTCTAAATCACCTGTCAAAGTTTTAACTCCCCATTTAACTTCAAAAACATATTCTTTCTCATGGTTTTGCAAATACTGGATTGTTTTTGTTGACCTACCTAAAGCAATTGGTAGGAAGCCTGATGCTAGTGGATCTAAAGTTCCTACATAACCTGCTTTGCAATTCCCAAAGATTTTTCTTGTTTTTTGTAAGGCTTGATTAGACGAAATACCTATTGGCTTATCTAGATAAATCCATCCACTTACCGAGTGACTATTCATTCTACCTCAACCTAGGATTTAGGGGAAAGCTCATTTATAAGTCTATCAATCTCAAAAGATTTTTTACCATCATAGTCAAATCTAAATTTGAGTTTTGGCGTATATCTAAGATCTATTTTTTTTGAAAACTCTTTTTTAATTCTAATTAAGTTATCTCTAATATAATTAAGAATATCCTCATCACTCAAATTAGAGTCTTTAGCAAAATTAGTCATGAAAACTGTAGCTTCCCTACCGTCTTTAGATAATAAAACTTCATCTATAAAAATAAGTAAACTTGTTCCGTTACTATCTATAAAATCTTGAGACAAAAAAATCTCTCCAAGAGTTTTTTTTATAAGCCTGTTTAACTTTTCAATTCTTGAATATTTCTTAGGAGTTTTATATAAATTAAGATCATTTATTTTTCTCATTACTCACTCTCGTATAAAATTCTATTCTATCTTGCTCCTTAATCTCATCAAACTTATGAAAGCATATACCACATTCTAAACCTGTGCTTACCTCCTTAACTTGACTTTTTTCTCTTCTAAGACTTTCTATATCAACCTCGCTAACTAATTTTTCTTCTCTGAAAATTTTTCCAATAGCTTTGGTGTTAACTTTTCCTTCCTCAATGTAACATCCAGCTACTTTTGATGAGTCAGACATCTCAAAGACTTTTTTTATTACGGCCTTACCAATTAATTCCTCTACGTAGTCCTCTTCGAACAAACCCTCGATAATTTTCTTAGCTTCATCAATTACTTCGTAGATGATACTAAAATATTTAATGTTTATTTGCTCTCTTTTTGAAAGATTTTTAGCTTGAACATTTGCTTTAACATTAAACCCAAATATTCTTGCGTTTGATGCAGTTGCTAATGTCACATCAGATTCATTTATCTCTCCAACACCTGAATGAATAATTTTAATATCAACCTCATCAGAGTTCATTTTTTTTAAGCTCTGTTCGATTGCTTCTTTGGAACCATGAACATCGGTTTTAATTATTATAGCTATTTCAACTTTCTTATCTTGAGAGGAATCTTGTATCATCTGATCAATTGATACCCTTTTAATTGAAGAATTATCTTCGATTCTTTTTCTTCTTGATCTGTATTGAGTTACCTCCCTTGCTCTAGATTCACTATCAACGACAACTAATTTTTCTCCAGATTCAGGGGCTCCTGAAAGTCCTACAACTTCAATAGGATAACTTGGTGGAGCTTTTTCTAATCGGTTGCCTTCATCGTCATACAATGCCCTAACTTTTCCCCATTCTTTTCCAACTACTACTACATCCCCAACATTCAGTGTTCCCTTTTCAATAAGAATCGAAACAACCGTTCCCTTACCTTTTTCAATCTTTGACTCGATAACGGAACCCTCCGCACTACGATTTGGATTTGCTTTTAACTCTAAAACCTCTGCTTGTAATAGAATAGCATCTAGAAGTTCATCTAATCCCACTTTGGTTTTTGCAGAAACATTAACAAATGATGAATCACCCCCCATTTTTTCACTTATGATTTCATGTTTCATTAAATCATTTTCAACTTTTTGAGGATTAGCTGTTTCAAGGTCTATTTTGTTAATTGCTACAATAATTGGGCAACCTGAGGCTTTTGCATGACTTATCGCTTCAATTGTTTGTTCATTAACACTGTCATCACCAGCTACTACCAAGATAATAATATCAGTGATATTCGAGCCTCTAGCTCTCATCTGACTAAAAGCTGCATGGCCAGGTGTATCAATAAATGTTATTTTTTTGCCTTTTTTCTCGACAATATAAGATCCAATATGTTGCGTAATTCCCCCAGCCTCAGTTGAAGCTACTTTTTTTTGCCGAATTGAATCAAGTATGGATGTTTTACCATGATCTACGTGTCCCATAATTGTAACTACTGGAGGGCGAATTTTTAATTGAGAGTCTTCATCTTTATTTCCATCAAGACCCAACTCAACATCTGACTCACTAACACGCTTCGGTATATGGCCAAGTTCTATAACTAATAATTCAGCTGTATCGCCATCTATTGTTTCATTAATTGTAGTCATTACTCCAAGTTTCATGAGACTTTTTATTAATGTTGATGATTTTTCTGCCATTCTTAATGCTAATTCATTTACTGTAATGAAGTCTGGAATTATAATATCCTTCTTTTTTCTTTCTCTGCTTTCAGAAGTCTCTTGATTTTCAATATTATTAAGATTTCTTAGCTTAGCTTTTTCTCTTGCCCTTCTAACAGCCGCAAGAGATCTGACTTTCTCGTTGTTATCGCTTAGAGCTTGTGAAATAGTAAGTTTTCCTTGTCTCCTATTTTCAAAACTTTTAGGAACTTTAACAAATTTAGAAGACTTAAATTTATCATCCTTTTCTGCGGAAGGGTTTGAAAAATTGGGTCGATTTTCTGTAGTATTAGGTGAAAACTTTTTAAAGGGTTTTTTTTCTATTACGTTATCTTTTGATTCATTAACTCTTTTATTTGATCTGCTACTGTCAGTTTTTTTTTTTCTTTGGTGATTTAATTCATCTTTTGATTTAATGTTTCCACTACTTTCTTGTAAATTTTCAGTTTCATCTTTAATTATTTTTTCTTCTTTTTCTTCATTTTGTTCTTCATCTTTAGGGCTCCTCAAGATTCTTTTTTTCTTAATCTCAACAGCTACGGACCTTGTTCTACCGTGAGAAAAGCTTTGTTTTATTTGGCCAACATTAAATGTTTTTTTTAATTGAAGCTTTCCTGAATTTTCTTTTTTATCTTTATTTTCTTCCATATTAATCTTTAAACCAATGTTGTCTTGAATCAATAATAATTTTATCTGCTATATCATTATCTAATTCAGTGAGTATCTCAATCAATTCAAAACTTGATAAGTCAGCTAATTGATCTCTAGTTAAAATTTTATTTTCTTTAAGTTTCAACAATTGATCTGTTGTCAAATCATCATAATCAAGCAAATAATTATCCATTCCTGAAGATTTTAGGATTTCTAAATTTTCTTTATTAACTTTCTCTATGTGTGATTTTGCTCTATTAATCAATTCTTTTGACAGATCATCGTCAAAACCCTCTATAGAAGCCAACTCCTCCTCTGATACCATTGCCACTTCATTAATAGAGGCAAAGCCCTCAGTGACCAGCAAGTGGGCAATAACTTCATCAACATCAAGGCCTTCAATAAACTTCTGTGAAAGATTTTTAAACTCTTCACTTCGCTTCTCAGACTCTTGAGTTGTAGTCAGTATATCGATGCTCCACCCCGAAAGCGAGCTTGCAAGCCTGACGTTCTGTCCTTTCCTACCGATAGCTAAACTTAGTTGTTCATCAGGAACTATTACATCTATTTTTTTTAGGTCTTCCTCAATAACAACCTTTTCAACCTCTGCTGGCCCTAAGGCATTTACAATAAAAGTAGCAATATCCTCTGACCACAAAACAATATCAATTTTTTCTCCTTGAAGCTCATTTACCACAGCTTGAACTCTACTACCCCTCATACCTACACATGCCCCAACTGGGTCTATACTTTTTTCTTTAGTAAAAACAGCAAGCTTAGCTCTGCTTCCAGGGTCACGAGCAACTGATTTTACTTCAATTATCCCATCATATATCTCAGGTACTTCCTGCTCAAAAAGTTTAACTAAGAAATTATTATGAGCTCTGGAAAGAAATATTTGAGGGCCTTTCAAGTCAAATTTTACTTCGGTAATGTAAGATCGTATTCTGTCTGACCTTCTAAAAACTTCTCTATTTAAAAGTTCCTCTTTTTTAAGGATCGCTTCACCTTTTCCCAAATCAACAATCAGGTTGCCAAACTCAACTCTTTTTACAACTCCATTTACTATTTCACCAACTTTATCCTTAAACTCGTTAAACTGTACAACCCTTTCAGCTTCTTTAACTTTTTGAAAAATAACATGTTTAGCTGTTTGAACAGCAATTCTACCAAAATCTAGAGGTGGTAATTCTTCAATCCAAAATTCTCCAATTTTTAATTTGCTCTGTTCTTTTGGTAATTCTACTTGACTAATCTTATTGATGCTCTCCTCGGAAGAAAAATCATCCAAACTGGTTACAACCTCTCTATATCTATACAGCCCTATATATCCAGATTCTTTGTCTATTTGAGCTCTGATATCTAACTCATAGCCATATTTAGTTCTTCCAGCTTTTCCAATTGCAACCTCCATAGCCTCGAGAACCTCTTCAGAGGTAATTCCTTTTTCTTTGGCAATACTTTTTGCTACATCGAGTATTTCTAAGTTCTTACCAACTATGACATTATTTTCTTCCAATTTTTATACCTAAAGTTATATTATCAATTATTACTAATATTTATGGTTAATTCATACCAATACTTTAGGCAAACTTAAACGATTTTAATAAAATTTTTAAGATTTTTTTTTTTCAAAAATTAGATGATAGGTCTTTCGATTATTTAATAATGCTTTTTTATAATATTTTGTTGGCTGAATACTAAATTTTTTGAGAATATTTTTTCCGGTTATGTCAGTTGATAATCTAAACAATGAACTTTTATAAAAAACATATAAAATTTGATTTAAATAATCCTCATCATCTGTAGATACTATTATTTTTGTCTTTTCGTTTGAATATTTGTTAATTAACTCAGGAAAATTTGAGTTAATTAATCTTCTTTTCTTATGTTTCTTTTTTGGCCAGGGATCAGGAAATAAAATAGTAATATATTTGAAACAAACTAAATCAACAAACCTTAATAATTCTTGAAAATCTAAATTCGACAAAAAAAGGTTTTTTAATTCAAACCTCTGAATTTCTTTGTGTAGATTAATCGATCCTTTTATAAATGGGTCACATCCAATAAAAAACTCTTTTTTATTTTTAAGAGATTGAAAAAGAAGATTTTCGCCAACACCAAATCCAACTTCAAGATTTATTTCTTGGCAACCTTTAAGACTTTTTGTTAAGTTTTTTATATTTGAATTACTAAAAAAAAATTTTGAATTTTTAAGTATTTCTAATTGATTATAATCTAATTTTCGAGGGCATCTTCTACCGTAAAAATTAAGCACTATAAATTTTCTTTAAACAATTCTTTGCTGGAAGTTGACTCCCATGAAAACGTTCCTTTTTCTGAATTAAAATCTCTGCCAAAATGTCCGTAACTTGAAGTTACCTCATAAATGGGTTGATCTAACTTTAAAAAATTTTTTATACCGGAGGGCGATAAGTCAAAATTACTTTTTATAAGCTCGATAATTTTTGCTTTTTGACTATTAAATTCTTTATCAACCTCAACAAAAATAGAAATTGGCTCGGCTATTCCTATAGCATATGATAATTGAATCAAACATTTGCTGGTTAATTCGCTTGCTACTATATTTTTAGCCAAATATCTTGCCATGTAAGCTGCTGATCTATCGACTTTAGTATAATCCTTACCAGAGAATGCTCCTCCTCCATGTGGGGCCGCACCCCCATAAGTATCTACAATAATCTTTCTACCGGTTAGCCCTGCATCGCCATCAGGTCCCCCGATGACAAATCTTCCAGTAGGATTGGTCAGAATTTTATCTTTTGAAGGTAGTGAATACTCAGGTATTGCTTCCTCGATAATTTCTATAATCTTATTTCTTATTTCTTGATTGCTTGCACTTTCATCGTGTTGGCTAGAAACGACAATTGAAGTAATTTCATGAGGTTTATTGTTTTTATATAAAACACTAACCTGACTTTTCGAATCAGGTCCAAAAAAAGAATCATTATTGTGTCTAAAATTAGCAAGATTTTTTAAGATTTTATGACTTAAATCAATAGGTGCAGGCATTAAATTTTTAGTTTCATTACATGCATACCCAAACATAATTCCCTGATCGCCTGCACCAACTAAATTACTTGACTCATCTCTGTCAACACCTTGAGCAATATCGGAAGACTGATTATGCAAGAAATTCTGGACTTGTAAATTTTTCCAGTGGAACCCTTCTTGCTCATAACCAATTTGTTTAACCTTATTTCTTATAACTTCTTCAATTAAATTATTATTAATATTATCCTGATTTTTCTTTAAATTTACCTCTCCAGCAACAACGATTCTATTAGTGGTGGCCAAAGTTTCACAAGCAACTCTAGAATTCTCGTCATGCGTCATATATAAATCTACAATTGCATCTGAGATTTGATCACAAACTTTGTCCGGGTGCCCCTCAGAGACTGACTCACTTGTAAATATAAAATCTTCAGGAAGTTTATTCATTGTAATTTTAATGTTTTCTTTTAATGGAAAGTAAAAACTCTATTAAGCAAAAAAATATCAATAATACAACAAAAAGAATAAATATCAAAAAATTTCCATACTTTTCAAATGCGGTAGTAGAAACAACTGATTGAATTTTTATGTCAAAATATCCTTCAGAACCCAACTCCATTTTCTTTAAGATTCTTCCTTTATTATCAACAGCAACAGAGATACCTGAATTAGCTGATCTCAGAAAAAAAACTGATTTTTCAACTGATCTAAAGATTTGAGCAGCAAGATGTTGTCTAGGTCCAGTTGTTTTTCCGAACCAAGCATCATTCGTGATATTAATCATAATAGATGATAGCTCAGCTCCAGAAGTTTGGAAAATTGCCTCATAACAAATTGAAGGCTCGAAATATATTACTAAATTATTGAGTACTACTTTAATCTGATTTTCTTTTTTACCCTCACTAAAGTCTGTTGAGCCAGGAGTTAATTTGAAAAGATTAAGAATACCCCTTAAAGGAACAAACTCACCGAAAGGAACTAGTTTCTTTTTATCATAAAAGGATAGTGTTTCGTTGTTAAGTAAATAAAGTGTATTATAAATTTCATAATCATTATTTGAAAAAACTCTTCTTAATCCGCCTGTTATTATTTTCATATTTTTGGGTATTTTCTTTGTAAGATATGAAATCAAATCACTTTCTTCATTTAAAAAAAAGGTTAATGCAACTTCAGGCCATACTACAATAATCTCTTTACTGTAAAAATTATCTTTAGTCGTGAGGTTCAATAATCTATCCAGATTTTTCTCAAATAATAATTTATCCCATTTATCTTTTTGGTTTATATTTGGCTGAATTATTCTGAAAGTCAGTTCGTTGTAATTGTCCCCTTTATTTTGGTCAAAATAATTAAATGAAAATAGAAAAATTGGAAAGAACAAAAAGGTAAAGAGAAGAGTTTTCCAATAATTCCTATTTATTAATGAAATTAAAAAACTTATCCAAATTAATGTTAGGAAACTTAATCCGTATACTCCTATATATTTTGATATCTGAATTAACTCTTCTCTAAAAGCCCAAATGTGAGCTGTTAAATTAAAAGGTAGGCCACCAAAAATGTATGATCTAATAATCTCGGCTAGAAAAAAAGAACTCGCAATAATAAATGATTGCAAAAATATAAAGTTTTGCTTGAAAACTCTTAAGTAATTTTGACTAATTTGCAAAATACATGCAGGAATTATAAAAAAGAGTCCCATCAAGATTGGGAATAAAAGCGATATAGGAGCTAAAACAAAATGTCTCTCATAAATAAGAAATGGAGAAACAATCCAATGCATTGAACCTAAAAAAAAACCTATACCGAATAGCCAACCTCTAACCAATGATAATTTAATTAAATTTGCTGATAAGTTTTTTTTTACAAAATACCAGTAAGAAAAAATTACGACGGGTAAAAGAAATAGAAAAGAAAGAGATAGTCCAGAAAAAATTCCTAATACAGCAAAATTAAAGCTAGTATAATTTTTCATTATTTTAATGAGACTAAAATTCTTTTTATTTTTCTTGTATCTGCCTCAAGGATTGTAAACTCCAATAATTTGTCATAGTTAATAACCTCTCCTCTTCCTGGAATTCTTCCTAAATAAAAAAATATAAATCCTCCTAAGGTATCTATTTCTTGATTTTTATCAATTTTAAGTTTGATGCCTAGTTTTTCTTCAAACTCATCAATAGATGTCCTAGCAGAAACCTCGTAGTTTTTTTTGGAAACTTTTTTAATCTCTTCAATTTCTTCAAAATCATGTTCGTCTTTTATTTCCCCAACAATCTCCTCAACTAAATCTTCAATGGTTACTAGACCATTGGTTCCACCAAACTCGTCAACAATAATTGACATGTGAATTTGCTCTGATCTCATTTTTAAAAGAAGGTCAAGTATTTTCATTGTCGGAGAGGAAAATAAAATTTTTCTAACTATTTTTTTTGAAATTTTTAATTTTTTTTGTTGTGAACTATTTTTGTGTGTCTTTTCAAAAAGATCTCTTATATGAATCATTCCCTGGACTTTATCAAGATTACCGTCAAAGACTGGAATTCTTGAATGCTTAGTCTTATCAATAAAAATTAAAAGCTCATTATAAGTTATATCAATCGATACGGCATCAATATCAGCTCTAGGAATCATAATATCCTCTATACATTTATCACTTAAATTAATTACATTTTTGAAAATATTTCTTGTTCCGTCATCAATGTTTCTAGATCCATTAACGTCGTCCTCTATTAAATCCTCTAATACCTCTTTAATATTCTCTTTATCTGAAAATTTTAGTAAGTTTTTAAATTTATTGAAAATTTTGAGCATTTTAATAGGGTGATGATATTTGAAGCTTCGTTAAAACTGAGACCTCTTTATTTTTCATAATATTAAAGTCCTTTTGTTTTTCGTGCGTAAACCCAAATAGATGAAGAACACTATGAACTGTCATGTGTGTCAAATGATTTGTAAAAGTTTTATTCTCAATACCAGACTCCTCTAAAACTTTCTCCAGAGAAATAACAATATCACCTAATATTACTTTTTGCTTTTTGTGTTCAAAAAACCTAATTTCATTGTAAGGGAATGATAATACATTTGTACTTTTATTAAGAGAAGAAAATCGCTTATTTATCTTTTTAATTCCTTGATTATTAGTTAGTAATACAGAAAGATAGAAATCTTTGTTAAATGAAATTTCTTTTAAAACCTGAGTTACAGCTCTCTTAATAATTATCTTTATGGTTTTTTTTTGAAAGGTATCAGCATTCTCAAAAATAAAATCAATCATTTGTAACCTCAAACATACTCTTTACCAACACCCTTATCTTTCTCAAATTTTTCGTATTGCTTAACTATTTTAGAAACTAAAGGATTTCTAACAACATCATTTTCTGAAAATTGTATAAACCCAATATCTTCCACTTCTTTTAAAATATTTATAGATTCTCTTAATCCTGATTTTGTTCCTGACGGGAGATCTACTTGAGAAAGGTCACCATTAATTATCATTTTTGAGTTTTCACCTAATCTTGTCAAAAACATCTTCATTTGAATTGAAGTGGTATTCTGTGATTCATCTAAAATTATAAATGCATTGGAGAGGGTTCTTCCTCTCATAAATGCTAGAGGAGCGATCTCAATAAAACCAGACTCAATTTTCTTTATAACCTCTGAAAAAGAAAGCATATCGTTGAGTGCATCGTAAATGGGTCTCAAATACGGGTCAATTTTTTCCTTGATATCTCCAGGAAGAAATCCAAGCCTTTCACCAGCCTCAACTGCAGGTCTTGTAAGAATAATTTTATCTATTTCACCAGATTTTAACATTGAAACTGCATATGCTACAGCCAAATAGGTTTTCCCTGTTCCAGCCGGACCACAACAAAAAACCATTTGTTTTTTTTTCACTAAATTAAAATAGTCTAATTGCTTTTTTGACCTAGGCTTAATAATTTTTCTTCCTGCCACAACACTTATTGATTCAATCACTTCATATTCCTTAATTGGCTTTAATTCATTGTTTTTAAAAATTTTAATAATAGCTTCTAACTCACCTGTTTCAATTGGCTTACCTTCTAAAGCACCATCATAAAGCTTGTTCAAAATTATACTGGTAGTCTCAACATTTTTTTTTAGACCTTCAATTTTTAGATAATTTCCCCTAGGTAGTATAGAGACCTTAAAGACATCCTCAAGTTTTTTTAAGTTTTCATCATTACTTCCAAAAATAACTGGAAGAATTAAATTATCTTCAAAGGAAATGCTTTGGGAAAAGATATCAATGTTTTTTTTATTTTTTTTCTTCAAAACTATTATGAACTTATAATTCTTCCATGAAACGAAAAGGACGTCAATTTCTCAATTTTAATTCTAAGAGTTTTTCCTATTAAATTAACCTTAGAAAAAACATGAACAGGTTGTAAATACTTTGTTCTTCCAACAAATTGATCAGTTTTATTTGTTTTTTTTGTGAACAAAACTTCGATCTCTTTTTCAAGAAAAGAGTTATTAAAATAATTTTGTTGATCAAGAAGCACTTTTTGGATTTTTTTGAGTCTCTTATTCAAGACTAATTCATCAATTAAATTTTTATCAAGAGATGCGGGTGTTCCAGGTCGAGGAGAATATTTAAATGAATAAGAGCTGGCAAAACCAATTTGATCAATCAGGTCTAATGTTTCCTCAAAATCCTGTTCTGTTTCACCGGGGTACCCTACAATAAAATCAGATGAAAATGCCATTTTAGGCACTCGATTTTTAATTTTTGAAATTAATTCAATGTAATCTTCTTTAGTATGTTTTCTATTCATTTTTTTTAGAATTGAATCTGAACCAGATTGAATCGGCAAATGAAGAAAAGGCATAAGTTTCTCATTAGAACTATGTTCATTAATTAATTCATCAGAAATGTCTCTTGGATGTGAAGTCAAATATCTTATCCTTTTTAATTTTTCTAGCGATGAAAGAATTTTACATAGACCTGCCAGGCTTACACCATTTTCAGTCAAATTTTTGTAAACAGAAGAATTATAAGCACTGACGTTTTGACCAAGAAGTGTAAGTTCTTGAGCTCCGTTATTCACAAGATTTCTTGCTTCTGCATAAATACTCTCTACCGGTCTTGAGTACTCAGACCCTCTTGTGTAAGGAACAACACAAAAAGTACAGAACTTATCACACCCCTCTTGAACAGTAAGAAGTTTAGAAACATTCTTGTCTTGAGATATAGGAAATGAATCAAATTTTTCATCACATAAGAAACTGGTGTGAAGAGTCTTCTGGTTAGCACTTGCAACTAGTTTTGGAATAACCTGAATATTTTGAGGACCAACTACATAATCTACAGAGGAGTTTCTTTTTAGAACCTCTTCACCTTCAGCTTGAGCAACACATCCCATAACAATTATTTTTATTTTTTTTCCTAATTTCTCTTGATTTTTTTTAAATATAGATAGCCTTCCTAGATCTGAGTAAAATTTTTCGCTGGCCTTTTTTCTTATATGGCAGGTATTGAGAATTGCTATATCTGATCTTTCAAAATTCTTTGCTTTTTTAAAACCCTTGTGAATTAAAAGCTCATCTATTTTCTCAGAATCGTATTCATTCATCTGACAACCGTAAGTTTTTACATAAAATGATTGGTTCATGAATTAATAATTAAATTAATTTTTGCTTATTACAAGAGCATAAATTCATTTAATCTAATTTTTTTTTCTACCTCAGTGCTCTGAAAATCTTTACTAATCTGAGTTGCAATTAGATTATAACAATATTCTGCTGCTTTTTTTCTGTTTTTAAAAAAAGAAAATTTTCTCGGTTTGTGAAACTTTACTTTTACCTCACTTAATCCTAATCCCATAAATTTCCATGCATGAGAAACAAGATCCATATTCCCAAACCAAGCAAAAAAAGGTCTGAATTTTATTTCTATTGGAATACCATCCAGTTTACTGTAAGAAATAGAAATTGGTTGCAAATTTAGATTTCGAGTTTGTTCACCTTCTGTTGCACCTAATAATGACGTTTTGAAGGGTAAGACTCTTGAACCATCACTAGATGTTCCTTCGGGAAAAAGAATTACACTAAAACCTTTAGAAAGAGAATCTGTAATTTCACCTAGCTGCCCTTTAACCTTTACAAAATCATCTCTGTTTACAAAAATTGTTCTGCCAAGTGAACATAGTTTATTTATAAAAGGCCACGATTGTATTTCTGACTTGGCTACAAAGCGACCATTAACTACTGAACCAAGTATAATGATGTCTAAATAAGAAATATGATTTGAAATAAAAAGAGTATTTCTTTTTTCTGGGAATCCCTCCAAATTAATTTTTATTCCAAAAATTTTTACTAAACCTTTAAAAAAAATTTTATAAAAAAAGAAAAAGTTATTTCGCAATAAAAAATGGTTAACAAATTGTGAAAACCCACATAAAAGAATCCAGAAAAAAAAAGGGAAAAATCTCAAAAATGATAAAATAGGTGAATAAAGCATTACTTAAAAGATAAATTCGAATATTTTTTAATAATATTTTTTGATTTTAAAATTATAAAAACATCTGTTGTGTCAAATTTTTTATCTACCACAGCACCCTGACCAACCCACGCTCCAACTCTTATGTAAGCCTTAATAAGTGGAGGAAGTGTTCTAAAAATTTGTTCTGAATCAATATCTTTAGGATCAATATAATTTAGTTTTGCTCCATATTCTAAAAGAGGCGAAGTTGAATATTTATTTGGTGGTTTGTGGAAGTAATTTAAATAAGAAAGTTGCTTCTTGAACTGCAAAAAATCTGAGGATGGAAAGCTAGCGCAACCAAAAATTAAATCAATTTTTTTTTTTACTATGTAATAAGCAAGACCTCTCCATAAAAGTTTTATAATTCTTCCATCTCTGTATTCTTCATGAACACAGGATCTTCCTGCTTCTAGCATTGATATGTTCTTTATTTTAAGTAAATTTGTTAGGTCAAATTCTGACTCACTATAAAACTTCATCCTTTTTTCAATTTTTTTTTTAACTAAAAGCCTATAAGTCCCTACTACATAATCTTCAGAAATAGATCTATCAATTACTATAAGATGATCACAGCACGAATCAAATTCATCCGAATCAATTTCTTTCCGTTTAGCACCCTTAAAAAAACTTTCATGCCTCAGAGCTTTAGCTTTATTCAATAATGGGTGTGGGTCTCTAACTAATAGAATCTTAAAATTTTTAAATGTAAAATCAAAATCTTCCTTAAACACTGGATTAACGTTAATGCTCTTATGAAATCTTTTTGAAGATTTTGTTAATTCACCCTTAGACCATTTCTTAACAAAAACAACATTCTTAGCTACGTATTTTACTCTAGAAATTATCAGTTTAAATTTACTAATATTTGAAATTGAGTTATTTTTTGATAATTTATTTTTTATCTTTAATGGGAATACCATACAATTCTAACCTATGATCTACTAATTCATATCCAAGTTCCTTTGCAACCCTTTGTTGAAGATTCTCAATTTCATCATTCTGAAACTCCATAACTTTTCCAGTCCTTACATCGATTAGGTGATCATGATGTTCCTCTGGAACCTCTTCATACCTAAACCTGCCATCTTTAAATTCATGTTTTTCAATTATATTATGTTCTTCAAAAAGTCTGATTGTTCTATAAACAGTAGCAATGCCAATTTTTTTATCAATTTCAGAGGCCCTTTTATACACTAATTCAACATCAGGATGGTCTTTTGAATTAGAAAGAACCTCAACGATTACTTTCCTTTGATCTGTCATTTTCAGACCTAATTCATTACACTTTTTTAATAATGATGACATAAGCTATAAATATAAAGATTTATTACATTTAAAATCAATTTTTGTTATACAACACTTAAGGTTATTATAACATAACAGTACAAAGAATGAAAAAAAAAGTTTTAGATATAACTGATTATAAGTGTCCAATAACATTTATAAAAGCTAGGGAATTTATTAAAGATAATTGTAAAATGCAAAAAATTATTCTCATTAAAGGTAAAAAAGATTGTGAGAAATTAAAAAGTTCTTTGGAAAAAAATTTTCAGATTAAAATAGAGAAGGTAGACAAAGATATATTCAAATTAATCTTCACATAAAATTTTTAAGTTGCATTAAAAGAGCATCGACTTTTTCGCCATTTTGCTGATAATAATCTTTTCTTAAGCCGTAAATCTCAAAATTATTCTTCAAATATAATTGCTTTGCCTCTTCATTTTTTACGCTAACCTCTAAAATTATTTTTTGAATCTTTTTATACTTACAAAAGCTAATACAATCCGTAAGAATTTTTTTTGCTATCCCCAATCTTCTAAAAACTGGATCAACAAAAATTGTATATAATTCAAGAT
>CEVZ01028595.1_pt1 | contig 17585 bp, 8 predicted proteins | sample 361371 | NCBI WGS metagenome assembly CEVZ01 (sample SAMEA2620217, study PRJEB7988) | marine metagenome | isolation source: saline water (ENVO:00002010), including
GCAGATGATTTCTTCTGGTTTCCAATATAGAAATCACCTTTATTATTCATACCAGTATAGACAACTATACCACCACCTTTTTCCTGTGATTGAACAAGGAAATCTTCTCTTTCTGTAAGAGTTCTATCTTGAACCTGTGGCAATGCAGTCGAATAGTTACCAGGCCCATAACCAAGATATTCAAATGTATGACCAGATGCCCTAAGAATTGAAGGTCTTCTAAATTCAATTGGAATTGGTTTAATTGCCTTAACCAAAGAACCACTATCATGTGTATTGATACCAGTTGCTAATACACCTCTAATAACTGTAATTTGATTTGCTCCAGTAAGAGTAGGTGAAGCAACTCTCATGATTTCATTATCAACCTGAAGATAAGAACCATATGGGAACATACCTGTTCCTATTCCACTTGTTGCATTAATTTGAATTGTACTAGATCCAGGTGAAAGTGTGGCACCTAGAGTAGTATATTCATTATCAAAAATAGGAACGGTTCTTGCTGCTATATTCTCATTGGATTTATCAGACTGTTTTGAGTTTGATGCAAGTCCATGTTTTAGAATATAAGTTGCTATACCAATAGCACCATTAGTTCCAGTAAGAGCAGTAAACTCACTGACACTTGTTTTTGATTCTACAACATAATCACCAAGATTATTATTACTAGCATCAATTAGTCTAAAACTATTACCTGCAACTAATCCATGAGCACTGGTTGTTGTGAATGTGGTTATTCCACTGGTAGAATCAGAAGATATTAATGAATATGCGGTTGATGCAATAGAAACAGAAGGGCCAGTTGCATAAGAATACTGATTAACAACAGGAGTAGGATCACCTGCTGTCTTTGCTATAGCAATAATAGTATCATCAGTAATAGTACTTATTCTATAATATCCATCATCAGTTGTTCCAACACCAGTTAATTGAATAACATTACCAATCGCAGATGAAATACCACTCGAAGTAATACTAAATCTACCAGCACCATTACCAGCAATAACTGTTGGATCAAAATATAAAGAACTCGCAGTATATCCAGCTCCACGAGACATAATTTCAACGCTGCTAATTGCACTACCAGCAACTCCAACTTTTGCCGTGGCACCTTGCCAGACACCACTGGTTGAACCATTAAGTAATTTTATATTATACCAAGTTCCATCTCTATATTGATCACCAGCATTGGTTATAGAACCAGTATTAATACCAGCATAACCATGTCTACTAGCAAAGGTAAGTGTAGCAGAAGTTCCAGAATCACTTACTGAAGTTAATGTTACACCAATACCAAAACTACTATTAAGTTTATCAGTAGATTCTTTTGTTATACTCTTTTTAAGTTCATTACTGACAACTTCACCTATAGGAGATCTTCTTGCAAAAGATTTAGTAGGTCTTGGATTAGAATTTACATTATCTCTATCCAATTGAGGATATAAATTAACCACATTTTGACTATAAGTATAGTCATTAAATTCCTCAGGAATCTTATTATCAGCTGCTAATGCATAGATGTGATATACACCATCTTGCTCATTATCAATATAATCTGAGATTACTTCATTTCTATAGACATACAAATTAGATTGTATATTATTTCTCTCAAATCTAGGTAGAGATGTTGTTCTATTTGAAGTAATATTCGTCGAAGATGTTCCATGAGTCTTCGATGGTTGATATGCAAATTGCATATTATTATGAACTGAGGTTACAGAGAAACTTCCGTTATAACCAGTATTAGCTGCACCAGCAACATTAATACTATCAGTTACATTTAATATTTTAACCGTATCACCAACACTTAATCCATGTGGAAGTTCTGTAGTTACAGATGCAATACCAGTAGTAGATGGAGATGTACAAGTAGCAATAAATCCTGGATTCTTATCAAAATCATAATCATTCTTAGATAAAGTACTTGAAAGCGTGAAATCTGCATCACTTCTCGCACCTGTAGAACTAGAAGGTTGAATAATAAATCCATTCTCAGGATTCTTTGATGTTCCAAGTTCTTGAGGTATTACAACTCTAAGTTTATAGATTTTCTCATCTAAACTTCTAGTATCTTCAAGTCTCTTTATGTAAGTAGGATCAGTTTCATTCCCTACAACACTTGAAAGATTATCATATATTTGACCACTGACATAATCAGTATTAATATACCATTGATTATTAGTATCGTCATATTGAACAGGATGACCAATATCACCTGCTATTTTATCAGAAACTCTACTGACAACTTTAAGACTTGTTCCACCAGAAATAGATATTTCTATTCCTGAAAGAGCATTTGATTCAGATGATGCCAATTTAATTGAAGTCGAGTCTCCATTATTAATGACATAATAAACTTTATCTACATCAATATTTTCTGGCAAATCTCCAGTGTCACTTATAACAATAACTTTTTCTCCTGTGAGTAAATCAGATGCACCAATACTAAGACTAGCAAATCCTATACTATTTGATGATGAAGTAGGAGGAGTAATAACTGGAAATTCAGTAAAAGAACTACTTCCATTAGGAGTTAATATTTTTGCTTCTTTTACAACACCACCAATAGACACAAATAATTTATCATTAACTTTTGCACCAACTCTATATCCTTGAGTTAGAACAGGAGGAACAATATCTAGTAGTTTAAAATCAGCAAGATATAGTTTTGTATTGACACCAACTGCAAGAGTCTTAGTCTTGTCAATTGAAAGCCAATCAATTACATCTTCACTAGATTCTATATTTCTAGGAGGAATAATAGAAGTAATCCATGCTTTATTATCCTTATCAAATGCTTCTCTCTTAAATCCATCAGCTATTAGAGATAATTGTCCAAAGTTAGAGTTGGAGTTTGTGATGGAAGCATCGGAACCAGTTGATGCAGAAAAATGTTTCGCATATCCAATGGCAAACACAGAAACTATCTGTAATATACCATCATTTAAGATGTTAATATGTGTGGTTTCCCATCCTTGTCTATAGATTGCCTCAGAATCTAAATGATACCCTTGACCTGTAGCTGTAGATGAGGATCCACTAGAAAGTTCTGCAGGAGTAACAGCAGATGATATTGTAATTCCATTATAAGTTCTTGATTTCTTATCATATTTTACAAACGCTCTATCATCTTTCTGAAGAGATACACCAGTAAATTGAGCAACAACCATGGATTTAAATCCAGTTGCTTTATCTCCATCAGCTTTCAATCCATTCATACCATAAACTGAACGCATAGAACAGTTAAAGATATAAGGTGATGCACCAGATACAGTATCAGTTTCGACTGTTACCGTAGCTGCCGAAGCATTACCTGGATCTAAATTTAATGGAGGATTAGGTAGTGTATATGTAAATATATTATCTTCAGTGTCACTAACCCAAGTAACTACAGCAGATATATTGTAATTTGATGGAACAACCCCTCTTATCTTAATTGGTGTTCCAACTTGAAAATTATGTGCCTTAGCAGTTCTAACCGTGACAATAGATGTAACACCAGAAGCATTTCCAGCCTGAATTCCACTAGAAGGGAATGTAGATCCTGATAGAAGAGTAATTGGATCAGGAGCAAAAGCACCTACAATTTCATATTCAGGTCTTTGTGGTTCAAATGCAAGAGGATTTACAGGATACTTCTCTCCTGTTTGTATTTCTCTACCAGAACTTTGGTTATAAGCATTACCTAATTTGGCATAATACATATCCAAATCAGTAATATCATAATTATCTGATCCCAGAGTTACATTATTAACACCATCACAATATTCAAATACTGTTAATTTATGGTGAGAAAATGTTGGAGATGCCTGTTTTCCACTACTGAAATCACTTCCATCAATATACACTAATTGTGTATCATCTCCATCAAAAACAGAAAACTGCCAGAAATAACATGAACCAGTTACTTTAAAAATAGAAGTTGGGTCTACACTATTATCTAATGGATTTGGTACATATTTTGGACGTATTTTAGTCTTTCTTAAATCTAGTCCAACAATAGAAGTTCCTCTAGGAACAACAGTACCACCATGAACACTGTTAAACTTATAAAGAATATTATCTTCCTGAGTTAAATCAAAATTTGTATTTAAATCTAAATTTAATGTTGAAGTGGCATCACTCTCTGAACCTCCACCACCTGGTCTTACTTTAGCAACTCCAGAACTATCATAAATTCTATATCCTGGTCTATTGTCAACATAATGCTCACCAGGCATCAGAAGAATTGTGGTCTTTTCTACAATATCATTACTTCTTCCCTTAACATAAGAAAATCTCGCAGACTCAATTAAAGCTCTCTGAAGAGTTTTAAAAGGACGTGCAAGGGAATTACCTTCATTACTAATACTATCGGTGGAGTCTAAATCGCTTGGACTCACATAAAGAATACGACCCTCTGTATTCTTTATGAAATTATCTAATTTATTCAGAGGCATGAGATTATGACTACTAAAATTATTACTATATCTTATTTAGTTAGCTTAGATATCTACAATATCATGGCAAATCTTCTGGATTTTCTAGTTCTAAATCAAAAAGTAACGGATGCAATTCCTCTTGCATCAAATAAGCATACTTATTATACAAATCCTCGGTATTATATTTTTCTTCATAATCTGCGATCATTTTAATCATTGAAAGATCGTCCTCTGTATTTTCAAGATCCTCCAATTCATCATAAGTAAATGGGATGCCATTAATAGAATACATTAAAACAATTCTTTCGTGCTTATTAACCCAGTCACTATACCAACAATAAGTAGAGTTTATTGTGAACATTAACCATCATGTCTCTGCACTTCCTCCTGTTGTATGTATTCTAATATATTCATCCATATCCTTTTCTTTCTTTCTTTTTTCTATATCCTTTCTATAATCTTCATGAAGTCTTTCAATAGGTGTCATTTCTTTTTTCACTTTTCACCTCGTATTACCTTCGATATTTATACTTCAGCATAAACCAACCGACCTTCTGGACAAGTAGCACGAACAACTTTCAAAACATTCAAAAATTGTTCTGTATTATCACAAACTATCTCCTTGGTATCTCCTTCATTAGAATAAAGATAAAAAGTTTTCTTGAGTGGATCCACCACACACTTCATTAAATATTCGTCGTCCATCCAAGCAGTAATATGACTCATTACAATTTACCACAAATTAACCTTTTTGTCAAATTTTTCTAAACTATGGTAAAGGCAGATCCAGTAGGTACGGTAATTGTTACGCCCGTATTAATTGATAGGGGCCCTGCAGCCATGGCATTTTTTTCCGCAGATACTGTATAATCTTGGGCTACAGTAATATTATTTTCCCAGAAGACTCCATCAATAGCACCTCCTTGTCCATCCTTCTTAACAGCAGTTTCTAAATCTTCTATGGATACTAGTGTATATACTTCAGTGGCAAAATTACATGCGTGTCCTTGACCATTAAGAGCCTCACTTGTCTGACATCGATGTTCAACCCTAAACCATGTTTCTGCAGCAGTAAGAGTTACTATTGCTTCACCGAATGATCTAGTTTGTGATTCATCATCTACTGTAGGACTCTCTTCAGAAGATCCATAGACATAGGTAGGACTAGTAAAACTACTATTAGTAGCATAAATCAATCTTGTTTGATGAGTATTAACCCGATATCCAGGAGCACTCCATCTAATCTTATAACTACCTGCAGGTAATGACCAATCACTATAAGGATCAGTATCACCTGTTACTGGGAAGTTTACAAAATTATTAGGATCACTTTCAGTGGTTAATTCCCTTTTTTGCCATGCACCAGCAGTAAAAGTTCCAGCATCCGTATTTTGAGCTTCTTGATGTTGTAAAGTGGCAACCTTAGATACTCCTTCAACATACTCAGCATTATTTTGAACAGCAGTTGTTAAATCTACTACGGATACTTGAGTATAAATCTCAGTGGATATATTTGATGCTTTACCGAAAGCATTAGCATCACCTGGACTACCACTTGCTCTAAGTTGTATTCTAAAATAAGTAGTTTCTGTAACTTCAACAATGGCAATACCAGTTGATGATTCTTGAGAATTAAGTACACCAAGATTAGTTGATGCAAATTCTGAAGACCCTAATATTGAAGTTGGACTACTAAAACTACTATCATCATCATACTGTAATCTAGATTGATAATTACCTATCATATATCCAGGAGTATCCCATTTTATTTCATAACTTCCTGCTGGTACTGAAAAATAAACATTCCCACCATCCAAAGTAACAAAATTTTTAGGATCGGTTTTAGCATTTAAAGTTCTATTTTTCCAAGTACCTAACTCTGAAGGATTAGCATAAGTTCCTCCACCAGTACCTTGAGTTTCTGCCTGAAATAATTTAGCAACTCTAGCAGTTCCTCCGACAACATTATCTTTAACAGCTGTTGCTAGATCTTCTATAAAGACTTGCGTATATATTTCATGGTCACCTATCTGAGATGGTTGACCCCAGTTACCAGCATCCTGATATTGTTGTACTGCAAAATAAGTTCTCTGCGTAATGGTAATAATTTTACTACCACAACTATAATAATTAGATTCAGAATCAGCAGTATCTGAAAATCCTGATTCACCCAATACATTAGTAGATGAACTAAAATCTGTATTAACAGAATAAAGCAATCGAGTCCTCGTATTTGCTGCATCATGAGCAGGAGCTCTCCATGATATATTATAACTCCCTGATGGTAATGAAAAAACCCTATTACCTCCATCAATTGAAGATTCTAAAGTAACAAAACTACTAGGATCCTCTTTTTGATTTAAAGTTCTAGTACGCCAAGCTTCGTATGTATCTGGACTACCCGCACCATCACTACTAGGTTTTTGATCCCATATCCTTGCAACCTTAGTAGTTCCACTAAAAAATTCACCACCACCAGCAGCATCGCTGACGAGTTTCCATGCACCACCATCTCTTATTTTAATCGGCATAATTTATTTTTAGTTAATTTTATTTATTATCTTTAAGTTCATCGACCTCTACCTTAAGTTCTTTAATAGCCTCAATTAAAAGAGGTATCAGTTTCTCATATCTCACTGCTTTTGTACCATCATTTCTTGTAGTTGTTATACCAGGAAGACCAAGTGCCTCAATTTCTTGTGCTATGACACCAACCTCTTCTCCTTGATTCTCGCTCTTTTCATTCCATTTGAATGTATTACCACTAATAGAAGAAACTTTATCAAGAGCATTTTTAATGGGTGAAATATTATCTTTCAATCTTCGATCAGAAGAATAAAATGCCGTAATGTCACCTGCCACTCTCAAGGCACCATCACTTGGTCTAACTTGAAGTCTATCATCATCATTAACAAGTAATGCACTACTACTAGAATTAGTAATAAACGTTATATTATAGTAAGTAGCGTCTGCTTTATTAGTGACAGTTACCCCTCCAGCTCCACCTGTTGAAGTATCATACCAAATATCTCCATTACATGGACTACTTGGTTCTGAATCTTGAACAAATTTTCTACCATATCCATTACTACTATTTGCAATATCAATTTGCTTTATTCCTGCACTAGGAGTTGATACAGTAATAGGATCAGTACAAGTATAACCTGTTTGATCTACTTGTATATCAGTAAGAGTTCCACTTGCAGTAGCAGCAATAGTAAATCCACCAGATGCTACAGGATCAATCGTAATATTAGCACCTGCTGTTATGGTTACATCATCATTTACACTTCCATCACTCAATCTTAAGATGGCATTAGCACCAGAATCTACAGCTTCTAAAGTATAAGTCTTACCTGCTGCACTAGTAGCAGAAATAGTAAATCCATCGGCAGCTACAGGATCAATTGCAATACCAGTTCCTGCTGTTATGGTTACATCATCATCTGTAGTCCCATCACTCAATCTTAAGATGGCATTAGCACCAGAGTCAACACCTTCTAACGTATATGTTTTACCTGCTGCACTGGTGGCACTTAAAGTAGTTCCACTTATCTGCAAACCAGTTCCAACAGTTAAATGAGTTAATTTGCCAGGATCATCATCCCAAAATACAATTTTATCGGCACCAGCATCATCAGCACTTAAAGTTCCTGAAGTAAGATCAAGAACATCAGTAACTGTTGTATCCAATGCCAAACCAGCACCCTGAACAGCAGCAATAGTAAATCCAGTAGAAGCTACAGGATTAATCGTAATATTAGAACCTGCTGTTATGGTTACATCATCATTTGTACTTCCATCACTTAATCGTAGAATTGCATTATCACCAGAGTCAACAGCATCTAATGTATATGTCTTACCTGCATCAGCAGTAGCACTTAAAGTAGTTCCACTTATTTGTAAACCAGTTCCGACAGCTAAATGGGTTAATTTACTAGTATCATCATCCCAAAATACAATTTTATCAGCACCAGCATCATCAGCAGAAATTTCATTACTGGCAACATTTAAGACATCTTGAATGTTACTATTAAGACTAATCGTAGAAGTTCCAGGATCAATGATACCTCTAAAAGTACCATAAAGATAATTAGCAGTTACGATACCACAATTAAGAGTGGTTACATTATCAGGATCTGCATTATTCTTTGTTGATAACCAAGTTGCTAAACCTGTGGTTCCAATACCTACAGTATGTCCAATACCACCTGGACCTTGACCAGCTACTCGAATATTTAAACTAGTCTTACTCTCTACAAGAGGTGTACCAGTAGAGCCTATAATATCCAGTTGTTTAATTCCAAAGCCCTTTGCTGCCATTTTATATTTTTTTAGTTATTTAGACTTATAGTAAGAGGTTCGCTGCCTCCTGTAATGATCAGATTACCAGAAGATATAGAAAATCTTGCCTCTGACGGGTCAAGAGTACCAGGATCAGGATCAGGAGGATCAGGAGTTGGTACAGCAGCATCCCAAAGAATCCTTCTCAAACCCCCTTGCAAATTATAAGATGAATTCCAATTAGTATCCGTGGCACTTGTAGCTTCAGTTCCAGCAGGAAACTCAGAATCATCTTGGACAGTAACTTGATTTGCTAACCAATCTTTAAGATTGCTCCACGTCCATGTTCTATTATGCTGCAACTTAGTTGCAAACAATCCTGCTGTAACGGGACAAGCAGAACTAGTACCTCCAAATTCACGATCTTCAGATTCCTCAGACTGTACACCATCTAATGTATAATAAGCATCATAACGATTATATCTCGAACCACTATTATCATCACAAGCAGAAAGAGAATTGCGACCAATAGCATAACAATCTATACCATTTCCCATATTACTATAATTTGCCTTCCGTTCTTGACTATTATTAGATTTATCAGAATCAAGAGCACCTATATTAAAACCACGATAAACATCAGATGAACCTGATTCATCTAAACCAATCATTACTGGAAAAGCAATTCGATTGGTCATGGATGTAGCCCCTCCAAAGAACGATGGATCTAATGCATCTGCTAGAGTCGCACTACTATCACTATCATCATAATTATTATAATTTGCATGTCCATCTAACACCATTTGCATATTATCATTTCCTGATGCTCCTACAAAAATAACTCCAGCATCTACTACTGCCTTCCCTAAAACAACTTCGGAATAATCAGTCGCTACAAAAGCTGAATGTCTATTACCATAGTAAAAATTACTTAAAAATGCAGGTTTTGTACTAGCATCATATGACACTCCACCCGTCCCATCACCAGAAGTACGCCAATAATAATAACCAAAACTAAGATATCTATATCTACCCCAACTATGTGAAGTCACAGTTGGATTCTTTGTATTGTCAGAAGATCTATTTGGTTTACATTGATGAAAAATCTTTAATATCTTAAAACAAGATGATATAGATGCTGCTCCTGTACTCCAAATGATACTCATATGCCATTTGTTTGCATTAAATGCCCATCCATGTGTTTTACCATATGCCTGAGACATACACGGAGTGGCATGATATCCTCCTCCTGTATGTTGAGCAGTATTAGAACCATTACTAGCTGCTCTAGTATAATTTGATGAAATACCTACCGTACCAAAATCATCATTACCTGTCGCACTTCCACCATTATCAGAACTTACATACTTAGAAGATCTATGACTTGTACTATTATTATTCCACCAATTTCTTGCATAAGATTCTACAGGAACCGTAGTACCATCCCAACGCTCCATTAATCTACTACTTGAATCTGCTTCAAACCAATCAGGATCAAGATAATATGGCAGATCTAAAATACAATCCAAAACACCACATACACCAGTTGTAGCTGAAGTTGCAAATCCACTCTTCAATACATTTTCACCTGTAAAATTAGTTGGTTCTCCTACACCCGTTTTTACAAATTCTACATGGCCATACCATCCAGATTCATCACAAACTATAACATCCACATCCGTTCCATCACCACGGTATGAAGGATTTGCATCTAAAATAGTACTATCAACAATACCATCCCAAGGATCATCTTTTTGTTGATGTCTATAAATTGATGCTCCTGTTCTACTTAAAAGGCTAGAACCAGGATTTAGGGGTAAAAAACTACTAGTAAGATTTCTTCCTATTTTAACATCAGAACCATACCTATTAGTAGTACTAGTAACTCTATCGTGAGTACCCTTAAAAGTTCCTTGATAGTAATCAGGATCTAAATGAACTGAAGCAACTTTAGAATGCAATTTAAGTTGACCTGCTTCTGCATCTGACATTTCATATGAAGCCATCCTGTCGGAACATTTACAATCATCAGTACAATCTATTTTTCTATTAGGAATACCATCGATCTCATTCTCATTAATAATATAATTATGAATTTCATCCCAATCAGAAGCATTATTGCATGTTACACAGTAGATTTTAGGTCCAGTACCATCAGGAACAAAATTAGCTCCTTCTGCAGTTAAAGCAGCAACTCTATCAATCTCATATTGCTCATCAGTGATATTAGTACTAATCATAATAAAATTCTAACCCAACTATAGGTTGTATTACCACTAACTCCTGTTACTGGTGTTGCATTTATTTTTATATTTGATCCGTCAACCACAGCACTTATATTAACTATCTGAGAAGTATTATACATTACAGCATATTCATTTGAAAATACATTAGTATTATCATCCATAACTAATAGTTTTTGAGATTGAATATTACTACCATTAGAGAAATATATGGTATATTCTGCAGTATCATAATCAACTTTAGCAAAAGTATCTATACCTACTGCAGCTCCAGCACTGGCAGTAAATGAAGATGAATATTTAAGAAGATTAACACCACCAACAGAATCAGCATCACCATAAAATTTCTTGGCATATACATTATTAAAACGTAAAGATGGACTTACACCTATATTAGGTCCCTCATTAGAAGCAGGAACAATATCACCCCCAAAAGTAGATACACCAGCAATTACATTTAATCCCTCTGCTTCAATTTCTACACTATTTCTCGCAACTAATTTGTCTACAGAATCTAAACCACCAAGAAAAGATGAAAGTCCAACAAAAGTAGATACACCAGATACATTAAGGGAATTTAATAAATTAGAGTGATCAATAACACTTAATTGAGTGGTGGTGGTATGACCAACCACATCCAATTCATGACGTGGTGCCGAAGTCCCTATACCGACTCTTCTTTGTCTGGCATCATATGCAAATACCTTAGAAGTATACAAATATTCATTTTGTCTACTATTATAAGGATTCGAATCTTCAACAAAGGACATAAAATATGTTCCAATGCCAGGAACAGAGGTATCGGCCTTACCTTCAATACTAGTACTACCTACACCAACTCTATTAGCATTTTGAATAGTTAAATCAGTTGTAGAGACCCAATCTACTGCACTTCCAGTTGTTTGTAATAGTTGACCACTAATTCCAGCATCACCATCCTTATCATGAACTGCTCCTAAAAATGTACAAACACCAGTTACAGTAATACTACCAATACCAGCATTTCCGGTTATATCAATTCCTCCATACTTAGTAGATAATACTTGAAGACCTGCATGATATGCAGTAAGTCTTGCATTACTACCACTGTATAATTTAAGTATTGGTCTCCAACCAGTATCATAGAATTGATATGCTCCTGATCCAGGTCCACCATCCGTCTTAAATACTAATGCACCTGCTCCTTGATCTTCAATATATGAACACCAATCAGTACCATCAAGAACTAAATCTCCATTAGAATCAGTTTGATTCTCAAGATCCTTAGTATGAGATATATGTAAATCCCCATCACTACCAAACTTAGCTTTGGTTTCATCCTTAAATTCTAATGAATTTTGACTCTTATCCCATAATAAATCATACGCATTACCAGCAAAGCTTACATCACCATCATGAATCGCACCATCATCAGTTACAGTTCCAGTAACTTCAACACCATCTGAAGTGGTTTGTATTTTCCTACCAGCACCACTACCACCTCTATAAAAGTGTTCACAACTTCCATTAGCATTATATACTGCTATATTATCACCACTAGTAGTTTCAAATACTATATCATGAACACCTGAAGGTACTTGGAACCGCATATCATGAGGTCCAGTATGTTTAAATACACTACCTCCATCCGATCCAGTACCTTCTGTATAGTATATCGAAAAATCTCCTGCATCACCAAAGATAATTTTTGAATCATCTTTAAATTTTAATGAATCAGTAGATTGATCCCAGAAAGCAGATGTGACACCAGCAGTTTGACCGAAAAATTCTACATCTTTATTAAGCCATACTTTATCTTGGAAAGTTGCAATTCCAACAAAAGTAGAAACTCCTGGATTTACAATAAGTCTTTGAAATATACCTTCCGCTAAAATAAGATCATCATCTACATACAAATCACCACCAACATATAAATCTCCACCAGTAGTAGTAATACCGCCCAGAGCAGATAAAGTAACTCCTACTCCAACTGCTGGACCAGTAACTGATAATCCACCACCAACATTTACTTGCTTCTTAATTCCAACTCCACCCGAAACTATTAAAGAACCTGTTTCAGGATCTGAAGAATCAGTAACATCTATTATACTAATTCTATCTTCTGCACGTATTGTTCCACCTGCAGCATCTAATTTTAAATTTCCCGAAGTTGTTTTAATTGTAAAATTATCTGCCCCTGCAATCTCTATATTTCCTATCGTTGCTACACCAGTGACATTTAAATTCTCTAAATTAGTTAAATGATTTACATTTAGTTTGGTAAAGTTTCCTGAAAGTGTCTCAAAAGTAAAATTAGAATTATCTATTAAAGTACTACCACTTCCAACATGAACAACACGATTTTGGGTTAATTGCTCAAATGTAGAAATTCCAGATACTATTATATCATCTCTGAAAGTAGTAAGTCCAACAAAAGTGGAAACACCACTTACCTCTATATTACTAAATGAAGCTATTCCTATAACATCCAACAAGGTCCTTGGTTGAGTACTTCCAATACCTATACGTGAATTATCATCATCCCATACAAAATTAGTAGCTCCTTCAACAAGTCCAGTATCACCATGATATTGAATTTGACCTTGTAGACCACCCGCACCTGCCTGAACAGTTTCTGGATTAGTCCATTCAACTCCTCCAGAAGAATTTTTTACTATTAATTGTCCTGAAGTTCCTCCAGAATTATTGTAATCATATAAACTGCCTGTTAATCTTATATCTCCTCTAACATGCAATTCTTGCGATGGATTCGTAGTTCCAATACCTACAGACGAAACACCAACTCCACCACCCACTCCACTATAAGCAGTAAGAACTGTTCCACCCAGACCTATATGGAAACTTTTACTTGTTAATATACCAACACTACTATGAAATAATAAATTAGAAGATGTCGCAAAATCTCCACTCTCTTTAAATAAAACTTCTCCATTATTTCCTGGTGGTGCTGACGTTATTGTGGCAATAGTACCTGCAGCAACACCTGGAGTATAAGGAGCTGCTATAGCAGTTATAGAATTACCAATAAAATTAAGTTGTGTAATACTACTAGAAGTACCTACAAGACTTCCTTCCTCATATACACTAATAGAACCTGGAATAAGTCCTCCTTGAAGAGGAATCCAATATCGGTTTATTTCCCTATTATCCCCAAGAACAGATATTATTTGATATTGATCTCCAGATGGGATAGAAGGAGTTCCTCCAGATATGGGTTCTCCCAAATTAGGTTCTGCTTCTCCCAATTTAAGATACTTATATCTTTCATCAGTTAATTTAGATTGGGGAGTTATTTTTTCCCTTCCACTCAGATACTTAGGCATTACTATTCTCTAATATACTTGCCATGAATTCCATTTGTAGAGGGCCTACAAATCCACCTGCAGATGTTATTCCAACAAATATCGAAATATTACTATCATCAGATTCAACAATAGGTGTTGCTATACCAGCAATACGATCAGTAGATCTAGGATATGCATGTTCTGATTTATTATTATCCATCGAACATGTAAATATCTGAGATTCATTAGTAACAGTGACAGTATTTGTAGATTTCTTCATGCCATTAGTAACAAAATCACCTGGAACCGCAGTATGTGTATATCCACCACCACCTATTACAACAGATCTAGTAACACAATTTGCAACAGCAGATTCGAAATAATGAGTCTCTCCAGAGGCCGCACCAGCACCTCCAACATTTACAGTAAATTTCTTAGTACCAGTAACAGTGACAGGTAACCAATTACCACTTGCAGGATCATTTGCTCTTGGATAAGTTTTTTGTGAATTTATACCAACTGCACCACAATAACCACAACTAAAAGTTAATCCATTATCATCAATCTTAATTGCATCACCAGTTTCCATACCATGGTCATATTCAAAACCAAGAGTTAATACACCAGTAGATGCATTGTATGCGGTATCACCTGCAATAGGTGTCAATCCAGTATTAGGAACAAAAGTATGAGGACTAGTATTTGTAGGACTAACTGCTTTTAAAATATCTACACTAATAGAAGTAGTTGTGGTTGCCGCAATAGCAACAGGAAGATTATAAGAAGGATCATTAGCACTTGCACCACCATATCCACTTGGTCTAGGATATGAACCAATACCACCACTACCATGAGTACAACTAAACTGTAAAGACTTAGGAGATAATCTAATACTTGTTATTCCTGCACTAAAGTTATGTCTACCAATCGTTAGAGTAGCAATTCCAGATGTAGGATCATAATCTGCTGCACTGACATCAAAATATTGTTTTGGAGATGCCCCAATATTTACACTAAAATTATTTGAATCAATATATGTGGTCTTCATCCACTTTCCACTCATGGGATCTATATCCTTACGTGGATAAGTTTTCTTATTAGAATTGCCATCCATTGAACATGTAAATGTCAATGCATCATCAACAAAACTAACCAGACTACCATCACTAAATGCATGACCACTTAAAGTAAGAGTCAATACACCAGTATCAGCATTATAAGCCGCACCAGTAGGAGTATATGAACCATCTACAGTCATCATACCATGATCACAAATATGGAATGTCGCAATTCCAGTTGCAGGATCATAACTTCCATCCGTAGGTGTAAACTTAGTTCCCGCACCTGTTACTGTAATTGATTCGTCTCTAGATCTAACATAACGATGGATTGTTGGATTATATACATGCTTATATCCTTTCGATCCACCCACAAAAGTGGTAAATGTCTTAGATGTTCCTACAGCATCTACAATAGTATCCACTGTATATGACTTTTGAGGATCAGGGAATATATTAGTAGTAATTCCTGCAGAAGAATCGCATGTGAATGCAATTCCTGCCAATGTAATCTGAGAACCTGCTTCAAATCCATGAACACCCATTGTGCTCACCGTAACAATTCCAGTCGGTTCATCATAAAGAACATCAGTAATTGTTGTTATTCCTGTCTGATTTCCTGTAATAAGTAATCTATCTACAACTAATGGAGTTTTTTCCAACACCATTCTACCATCAATTAAAATTAATGCATCATTAGGGGGAATCTCTACGTCTTTTATTACTCTAACATCTCTGGTATTACCTGTACTTCTTGTCTCTCTTCTTTGAATAAAAGTAACTGTTGGATAGGTTGTTCCTACACCAACATTAGCTACCTGTGCATATAGCAATAAAGCAGAAGTTCCTGTGGGTACCTCATATAGTTCTTGCTCTCCTGGTGCAACAGGAACCATTACTGATATAAACTTATTTACTGGTGCTATTGCCATATTATCTCAATGAAAGTATTAATGGTGTTAATTGTGCCTGTATTGCTCTATTAAAGTCTCTTCCTCTAATAGTTGATGTAGTTTGATCAATAGTTAGACCGTCACCAATTCTAAAATTACCTTTTTGGTCTGTACTTGTGAATGGAATTTGACCTCCATTGATCGCAATAATTTCATTCTCAGGAATAGGCTCCCCTCCCTGGAAGGGGTTTGCTCTATTTATGTCTGTACCTGCACCAACATATTCGAAAGAATGTGAACTGGTGATGATACGACTTAATCTCACAAATTCCATACTCACTCCAGCACCCACAGAATATGGAACAAATTCATTAAAAGTTACAGTAGTTAATCCAGCATTAGTTGGTTCTGTCGCACTATCAATGGTATACAAAATTGGATCTGTATTGACAGTAGCAGTAGCACCTCCACTACCAGAGAAACTAACAGTAAGATTTTGATCTGGTAAATAATTTCTACCACTAGCAATGACATCAATAGAAGTAATGGTTCCTGCTGAACTTACATTTGCAGAAAATTCAGGAAGAATTGCTTCTGGACCCAATGGATCTTCATTTATTGTGACAACTGGTGGAGCACCTTCATTATAACCTGCACCACCATCAGTAATTGTAAAACTTCTAATTAATTGAAGTGGACCAGTTACTATTCCAGTGGCAGATGTATCATTATAATCATCCATATTAATGAAGAAATAAGCACCTTGTCCATCAAATGGTTTCCTATAATTCCCTCCAGTATCTTTGACGTTATCCACAACAAAGGAATCCACACCTGCTATGTATGAACCAAAGGTAGATCCAGTAAATTCAATATCACCATATCCATCTGCCTTTAATCCAACATTACCAAAGGATGAGTTAGAGTTAGTTAGATCACACTGACCACCACTACCAGCGAAAATAGCAGTATCACATCCAATAGTAAATATAGAAACCAACTGAGCATATGCATTATTAGTGAGTGATACACCAATACCCATTTCATTATATTGAGTAAATGAATCACAAACCATTGATTTTAAATCTTGTCCTAGATCATTAGTTCCTGTAAATGCTGCATTGACATAATCACCATTGATTTTCATACCCACACTACCAGTCATAAAATTAGTGCAGTTTCTGACATAAGGACTTCTATATCTACCACCTTTGCTTGGATCTATTCTATCTGGTCCTTGGTTTGCTGGACCAAGTGAAGTATATCCAGTTCCTGCCTGATAATCATATCCACCATCAATACCTGCTTGTGTGGGAGGGAATGCCACAGCACCACAATTAGGATGATTAGTAGAACTTGTTTGACCAGCAAAGTTTAAATTTTGAATTAAACATCCTGCTCT
>CEVZ01122566.1_pt1 | contig 17512 bp, 20 predicted proteins | sample 361371 | NCBI WGS metagenome assembly CEVZ01 (sample SAMEA2620217, study PRJEB7988) | marine metagenome | isolation source: saline water (ENVO:00002010), including
TAGAGATTTATAGGTTTGTTTTTCTTCCAATTCTACTTCTTCTTTTCTACTACCTTTCTTCTGTCCGTAATAGTCTTTAAGGAAATCTTTTGCAACTGATAATGGAATCTTCCAGTCTCTTGCAAGTTCTTTTGCAGTCGCACCTTGCTGAATGTCTATAAGTAAATCACTCATTTTACCTTCTTCAAGTTCTTCCTTCTGCATCAATTTCAGGGTTGTCATATCACCAATAATTTTAAGAATATCTTGTTGTGCTTTTAATATAGACTCGTATTGTCTATTGAAAGCTTGAGATTGAAGTGTCTTATCACCCATTTTTGTAATCTTAAAGTAGTCTTTCTTTATCTTTTCAATATCTTTGGAAAGTTTCTTAACTGCGTTGATTTCTTTATCAGTAACTTCTTGAAGATTTTCTTCTTTCATACCCATAACTTTATGTGCAAGGTTAACAAGCATTCGAATACTTGCTTTTTCCATTTTCTTTTTGTTTGAATCGTTGACTTTTTCATATGCTTTAACGATAACACTCGCAGTAAACATATCTAACATTACACCACTAACTTTAGCTGCACCTTTAGTGTCAACAATCTTTTGGATTTCAGGCATTAAGTTTTTTGCTTCTTCTAGAGATTCTCCCAACTTGAGGTTACCACCAGTAATTTTAAAGTTTAGTCCACCTTTTTTAAACACCTTAAGAACTTCTTTTACATCTTTAACATTTTCAAATTGCAACCATTTACCTTCTTGAACTATGTCCTCGAATGGTTGATTTCCGCCTGGATATAACTTATTATTAATGTGTTTATATGCCTTAATTGCATCGTTTTTATTTCTAAATTCTAATTCTACAAACTCTGCATCTCTTGCTTCTTCTAAACTTTCTTCTAGGGGTTTAACAAAGTTATCGTCAAGTTCTTCATTGTAAGGGAAACCTTTAAGGGGATTTTGGAATACCTGCATGAATGACTTTTTCTGTTTGTTCTTTTTCTCTTGGATTACCTCTTGGATACCTGCAAGATACTTCTCCACATTTTGATATGGTGTATCTTCTTGGTATGCCTTTAAAGTTTCAGGAGTTCCAACTTCGTGGACTCCATTATCGTGTTTATTTCCCGCCATTTTAATTATCCCCTTTTTTGATTTGCATAATAGGCTGCAACTGCCATTTTTTTAATTTCTTCTGCACTTTGGTTTTTAAACTGAGGTGCATTTGACTTTTTAAAATCTTTTATAAAATCACCTATAGTTGCATCTTTACCTAACTTCTCTCGAAGTCTAGGTTCTGTTCTGTTGTATTTTTGAGACACAATAGATAGGTTTGATTTATCGTTATTCAAAGGATTGTTATCTTTATGATGAACGTCCTTTCCTTTGATTCCTTTTCTGTTCTTTAACATTCTTCGTGCTTCATTTCTTTTTGCACGTCTTTTAATTTGTTCAGGTTTAGAATGATAATTTTCGTATTCTTTTTTGTAGTTTCTACCTTCTTTTAAACCTTTCATTAGTTGAGATATTTTTTTCTTATAATCCCTATCATTGACACCCCAACGTTGTGTCCTAACTTTCATCTCTTTGGATTTCAACAATGTTTCAAAATCTTTTTTAGTGAGAGCTGGAAATGCTCTTTCAAATTCTCGTTGCGTTATATGGCCAAGAAGCATATCTTTTAATGCACTTTCCCAACCATCTCCTACAGAAGAATCAAAATATGATTTACCTCTTATTTTGGCAACACCTTTTTGGTCACCACGACCATAATCTTCGGATATGTTATCTCCCCACTTAAGGAACAACTTTCCTTTTTCTTGTTTCTTATCTGAAACCTTCGCACCAACAAAAGAACCAAGTGTATTTAACATACCAAGACCTTTCTCTTGGTTTTTCTGAATTTCTTTTCCAACCTGACTTTTAATCTTTTTCATTACAGCGTCAATTATATCACTAATGCCTGCAACTAATTTACCTTCATCAACATCTTCTTTAAATCTTATTCTTGCTTTCTTTAGTGCTTTCTTTAAACCGTCAACAACATTATCATAATCAAATCCTCTATTACCATAAGAACTGTCCCAATCATCTTCAAAATCTTTCATTACTTGACTGAATTTAACACCATTCTTGTATTTGTATGATTTTACTTGAGCTTCGAAATCTTTTGAAGAATAATTGAATGCTTCTTCTACTGACTCATTTGCCTTTCTTTCTGCATCACGTTTCTTTTGTATTGCAGTGTCTATTGATTCTTTCTCTTTTGCACCTGCAAGTCTTTCATTTTCTCTTTCATGTTCGTCTTTAAGTGCTTCAATTTCTTGTTCGTGTTTCGCTTTAAGTCGTTCCATTTCCTCAACTTGTCTCGCTTTTGCAAGTGCAGTCTGAACTGCAACGTTATCTTCTTCTGCAAACAAAGACTTAAAGGTCTCTACTTTATCTTCACGAGAACTTTTTTGTGCGTTAAGTATTTGGTCTAAAATATCCATACAATCTATTTATCTTTTTCTACGGGTTAACTCATGTTGTTTCCATGCGAGAGCAACCTTGTTAGTAGGGAATTTACCCACCCAAGTCATAAGATTTCCATATAATTTAGAAGCTTTGTTCTGTAAGGACTTAACAGTATCGTCATTAACGATTTCTATGAAATCTTTACCGAATATTCTTTTAAATGTATTTGCGTTTTTCTCTACTGCCTCATGTTCTTTTATTAAAATTTCAGGTGGTAGTGTTCTTGCTCTCATTGAATTGAGTCTTTGTGCGAGTTCTAAACTGGTTTTAACAAACACCATTTTGTACTCATATCCCAATGCATCTAAATTTTTCTTATATGCTTGTATTTTACCTGCTTTTGCACTTGTAGTGTCAAAGATTAATCCTAATCGTTCAGGAACAGCAATATCCATTTGTTTTTGTGCGAGTGCTTTTGCTTTTCCACGAATTTTGTCTCTTTTAGGGTTGACTGCACCACTTCCATTTGCAGTCATTTTCATAGACATTCCTGCTTCTTTCATGTATCTTTCAAAGTGTGTATCACTATTGATTACTTTAAGTCCTAGTGCCTTAAGTGAGAGTGCATCAACCACTGTTGACTTACCACTTCCTGGCCCACCCATTAAGAAAACACATTTGAATATGCCTGGGTCGTAAACACCTTCTTGTAATAAGTCCTCAAACATATAATTAGGCATAGTTTCTTCTTTGATACCCATACCACTTCTAACTTCTTTATAAAGTTGTTCTTGGTCTCTCAAGTTATTAGATGCAACACCTTTTTTAAATGAATCAAAGTCACCCTCTTCTGCAGCCTTTCTCATTTTACTTGCAGACATTCCTGATACTCCTTCTGCATCAGGGTCTCTTTGACCTGCAGAAATGATTTCTATTGAATCAAATTTATAGTACCCGTGTCTTCCTTTAGAACCATTATACTTTTTGATAAGTGTTTCAAACTCTCTAACTCGGTCTGAACCTGCAACCATACGAAATTCTCTATACCCTTGATTGTATAGTTCTGTAACAATTTCAAAAATTGTTCTTGCAGGTGTTTTTACAAGACCAACCTTTTTACCAAAGAATTTTCTCATCCATTTTTGTTTTGTATTATAGTCTAATGGATTTGATTTTTTATCATTTGAGTGAGACATAAACACTAGAGGTTTAAAACCACCACCCGATGCCTTAACTACTTTATCTACCAACGCACCATGTCCAATAGTAGGTGGATTAAATCGACCAAAGGCAATTACTACCTTTTGGGTTGAACTTTCATTAAATTTCTTAAATGTTTTCATCTTGTTTCATTATCCTAAACTTTAATAAAGGTTTACCATTAATTGTAATGTCTCCCTTTTCATTTTTTTCTATACTCTTAACAACCATTTTCTTATTCTTAAACTTTCCACCAAGAACCACATCGCCTATACTAATAGGAATGTAAATTGTTTCGTCTAAAAATTCTTTAAATGATTTCATTACTTGTCCCATGCCTTAGCGGCGTTAAAATTGTTCTGACTAAACTCCATTCTATCTACTAGTTTAACTGCAGAACCTGTATTGTCTATTGCAACATAACCTTCAGGATTTACTACTTTAAATCCATTGTCCGTTTTAACAAAAGTTCCGATACTCTTTACTCTATTTAGAGCGGTTATAATTAACTTTTTAGAGTCAATCAAGTGTCCTTGAAACTTTGCGAGGTTATCTACCATTTTAGAAATTGACCTTAAATCACGCATGATATTATCTCCAATCTCTCTTTTAATTGCTTTTGTTTTTTCTTGTTTAACCTTTGCGACAATCTTATCTCTCCAATAAGATTCTACATGAGTTAGATAATCTCTCCCATTTGGATTCCATTTACCACTACGGATAAGTGTATTAGTGTATGTCTTATATGATGCACCTGCAGCTCCTTTTGAAGTAAGTACATTCTGTACGTCATTAAACTTCTTTAAATCTTTTGCAGTAATTCCGTGAAATGCTTTACCTGTATTTGTAAGTGCCTGCGTGAGTGCAAGTGTTTCTTTTGCAGTCATGTTACCATAACCAGTAGTATCTTTATAGGTTGCATCGTCTTGCCAAACCTTAGACGATGAAGGTGGAAGTTTCGCACCGAATGATGCAGATAGTTTTTCTATTGTTGAACCTTTATAAGTTGTATGCCACACTACACCTAGTGTTGCAGAATCTATCTCTTTTCCTAGTTTAGAATCTTTTAAAACTGCGTACATAATTGTGTTTGGTTGAAATGTAATGTAACTCTTTCCGTCCATTTTAGTGTTTTTCTTTTCACCTGAAGTGAACATTAAATCACCCTGTAGGATTTCTTTCATTCCAATCCCCGAAAAGGCATTGAATGCTTCTGTAAATTTTGATTTGAGTACACCGTTTAGGTCGGGTGAATCGTTGATTTCCTTTACACTAGAATAGTAAAGGGCACCCGTTTTGTTGAATAGTGATTTTTTTGCAACGAAAAACTTACCTGTTTCGGGGTGAGGGCCACACCAAATTGCAGGTGCTCCGTCCCACTTAACAGTCATATTAACCCTTCCTGATGCGTTACCCTTCATCATATCTCTTAACTCTCTTAAGAAATTGATAGATGCACGTCCACCCGAAATACCGTAGTTAATTATTTCGTCTTCTAAGTGTTCTAAATGTAAGTTCTTTCCAGCCATATTAAGTCTGTTGCAATTATTATTGTAAGTTTACACTACTATTTATGCATTTGCAAGCACTAATGCATAAAAAAAGGGGTCTGCAGAACCCCTTAAAACTCCTATAGGTTTTTGTCGTTTTAATCTACTGTTGCAAGCATTTCCACATGGGTTGCTTTCATTATATCTAAATCTGTTTTAATTTGAGCTGCATCAGCATTGTATTGTGTGTTCTGATTGGTGAAGTAATTCCACTGTTCATATGGGTAAGTGTCGAAATCATTTTGTACCACAGCTGTTACAGTAGGGTTATCCGTTCTCCACGCAGGATAAAACTCATTAGCACCTGCACCTGTCCAGTCAATACCGTCTACTGGATTGGAAAAATTTGTCCCATCATAATCATACGTCCTTAACTTATACGTCTTATTAACCCCAGTCATCCACTGCCATTCTGTTTCTAGTGTGTTTATTTCTTCAAGATATGAATCGCATTCTGCTTGGGTAAATATAAACCCGTCTGTAATGTGTGAATTTCCTGATGTTGCTGGCATATAAATCTCCTGAATTTCTATTATTTATATTTTTTGTAATGGTGTAGACGACAATTTAGTGTCTATTTTATCAATTTTCTCTGATATTTTTTTGACATCTTCTTCGTTGTTTTCTTTTTTAGCGTCTCTGAGGGCTATTTTTAAGTCAACTTTCTTTTGCAACTCACTAAGCACCTCATGAGATTTAAGGTTCTTCTTCATATTACTATTTATATCAGACTTGGAAATCTCCATACTTACTTTCTGATTTTCCTCTATCAAAAACTGGTGTAGAATCGTCTTCTTCTATCGCAGAATCAATCAATTCTTCTTGTGCTTCTTGTTCACAATCATATAATTTCATTCTTGCACGGTCTACACCTATAACAAATCTCTTAAATACAGTTGGGTCATTGTATCTATTCTTTAACTGTTTAACGACCATTTGGTCTAATTCTTCTAATTCTTCTGAAGTAATCAATGCAAACATGAAATCTGCAGTTGCAGGAAGTCCAAATGACTCTGAAGTATCCGTCAATTCAATATCTGTTGACCCATAACCACTTCTTGTTGTTTGAGTTGCACTCATAATTGGTACGTCAAACTCTACTGCAAGTCCTCTTAACTCTTCTGCAATACTTTTAACAAGTGTATAAGAGTTCGCACCAGCACCTGGCCTGATTCTATGACTTGCACAAATGTTTAGATAATCAATAAAGATAATATCAGGTGTAAAGTCTTTCTTTATACTTAACTCTTGTAAAAGGTGTCTAAAGTGTCCTGTATGTGCAGCTGCAGTAGGATATTCTTTAACTATTAATTTACCTTTGGTTTTATTTTTAAGTTTATCAACTTTCTTACCAAACATATTTTTAGTAATATCACTTAAATCTTGAATAGGAACATTCATGGTATTCGCATCAATTCTTTCTGCAATCTTTTCCTCTGACATTTCAAGTGTAATGTAAAGAACATTCTTGTTCATCATTAAATGACTTGAAGCCATATGACACATGAATAATGATTTACCAACACCAGTTCCTGCGAGACAAATATTCAAAGTCTTATTGGGTAATCCACCTTTAGTAACTTTATTGAAGTATTCTAAATCAAATGGGATTTTTTCCTCTTCAGTGTGGTAAAATTCCCACCTATCGTCTGCATCTTCTAACTGGTCATGACCAATATGCGTATCGAAAGACACGGAAAGTGCATCCTTTAAAAGTTCAGGAATATCTCCTCTTGACCGTTGAGACTTCTCATCAAGCACCTCTATAGAGTCCATGACAGCGATGTAGATAGCCCTATCTTTGCACCATTTTTCTGCCTCGTCTATTAACCAATCTTGTGGGGTTTCGTCTTGATGTGAACCAATTTCCTTTACGATAGTTTTAGAAGATTTAACAACACCATCTTGTAGACTAGTGTTGTTCTCTAAGTTTATGAGAAGTGCCTCTATCGTAGGAGTTTTGGTATATTTGTCAAAGTAAGTATTTACTTCTTCAAATACAGTCTTTTCATCGGTCTCAGTGAAGTATTCTGCCTTTAAAAAAGGAAGCACCTTCCGTGCGAACGAATCACTCTGAATCAGATTCTTGAGTATCGTCTGTTCTATTCTCGCTTGTTCCATACTTAAAATACCTTTGTGCGTGTTGTTCTAGTTGTCCCATTACATCTTCTGTAAAGAACTTTTCGGGATTGTTGTTAATGGTTTTACCAAATTCAGTTTTACCATTAGGTAGTTTAACACGAGTTCCTTCTTTTGTAAACACATTAAATGCAAGTGCCATGTCCAGTAACCCATAATACCTATCCAACCCTTTATCATAAGATAATCTAACATCAACCACTCTGTTTTCAACTGTCATTCTTGACTTGGCGTTTTTACAGTGAATGATATTACCAATTATCTCTGTACCCTCTTTTTCTTTCTTCTTAGATAAGAAGATAATAGAGGAAGCAGCGTACTTGAGTCCACTACCACCACCCATTTCTTTCTGAGGGAACATAGAACCAATCACATCATAAGTGTGATTTGTAACAATCATTGGAATCCCAACTCTACCCAATTTCAATGTCAAGACTCTAAATGCACCTTTGGTGATTTGAGCTCTTGTCATATCTTTAGTCTCTTTACCGTCTGCAGTGTCTTCAATTTCTTTAGTAGTTGATAACATACCAAGTGAATCTAAGACAAACATCATTTTAGGACGTTTGGATTTAGGGGATTCAGCATACTTATCCAGTATGGATATTGCTTGATTTCTGAATTGTTGAACAGTAACGACTGGAACAATTACAACCCTTGAGGAATCAATTCCTCTTGATTCAATCATATCCTTCGATAATGCAGATTCAGATTCAAAGTAGAATACTGCAGAATCTTTATGGTCTTCCAAGAACTGTTTAACCATTCCTAATGCGAAATAAGTTTTTCCAGTTGCAGATTCCCCTGCGATTGCAGTAATTTTGTTTGAAGGTAGTCCACCGTATAGTGAACCACTTAGAAGTGCGTTGAATATGTGGGAACCAGTATCAATGAACTCGTCCACATCTCCAGCTGCAACTCCTTCAGAAACGATATTTGCATATTCATTTCCTGATGCCTTAATAAGGTCTTTTAGAATAGTTGTCATAAAATTACACCTCTCATAATGTATATTCTATTATACACTAATTTAGGTTATCTTGTAAGGTGTTTTTTGGATAATTTTTTAAGGGATTCGTCTTTGTGTAATCTCACGTCTATGTAATCATGCACAAGAGATTTGAGGGAATGGATTTGGATTTCTATAATAACTAAACCTGCAACTATGAGTCCTATCATAAAAATATAGAAACAATCCATAGGGGTTATAATCATGAGACCTTGTCAATCTGTTCTTGAGTAACAGTACCCCTTTCTATTAAGATTCTTCTATGTTCCATGTGTTGAGATTCTACTAGGTCTTTATTTTCACCTGTATATGGAACTGCGTGTGCATCTAGAATCATTTGTTCATTTACCGAAACTCTATGTTGACCTTCGAATGTTTGGTGACCACCTTTTTCGTCCATCCAATCTTCGTCTAAATCAGGAGATACAAATAACTCTCCAAGTATCCTTCCGAATTTTCCTTTATCGTGAGATACAAGTGTTATATCACCTTCTGAAAGTAAGTGTTTCAAGTGTTCTTTGGAAGCTTTTCCGAATAGTTTTTCTACTTTATCTCTTGTTCTAGATTCTGGCGTATCGATTCCCATTAAGCGAACTCTTTGTTTTTTAAGAGTTGTAGAGAAGCCTAAATCTATATCAACGTCAACAGTATCACCATCTACGATTTTAACGATTGAAACGTGAAATTCTGCTTGTTTAAAAACTTTCTTTTTCTTACCCATACGGTTATTTATACTGGTTGTGTTTTCTATAGGAAGTTTTTTCTTCCCAGTTCTCTACTGCCTTTTTTATTCCTTCTTCTGCGAGGACTGAACAGTGTAATTTGATTGGTGGAAGTTCTAGTGCCTTTGCAATTTCTTTATCTTTAATCTCTTTTGCTTCTTCAATAGTCTTCCCAATTAACATTTCAACAAACAAAGTTGAACTTGCAATCGCACTACCACACCCATAGGTTTTAAATTTAACGTCTTCTATTGTGTCCCCATTCATCTTGAGGTCTAGTTTCATTACATCACCACAAGCAGGCGCACCCACCATTCCAGTTGCCACATTTGGGTCTTTAGGGTCGAACCTACCAACTGAGTGTTTTTCGGGATTTTTGAGTACAGATTCAAATCTATCTACTACCTGTTTACTATATGCCATTTACCATAATGCCCAAATTGTTAATAAAACGACAATTAGTACTAGGGCTTGTTCTACTGCCATATATCTATTTATCCGAAGAATGAATCCAAACTTGCGACTGGTTCTACATTCCAACCAATTAAACTAATAATGTTTCGAAGTGGTTCAATAAAGGACTTATCAAACTGCATATCATAATCAACATATCCATTCAATTCAAATTCTCTTGGAAGAACATTGATAAACGATATGACGTTTTCGTTGATTGGATTTGGAACTGTAAGGTAAGTGAAGTGTATCTTATCACTATTCTTTACGTTCTCATATCGTTTGTGGACGTTCTTCTTCTTGAGTAAGTGGTTATACAGTAATGCACCCCTAACGTGTATAGGTGTACCCTTACCATAAATGTTTGTTGCATCTGAATATTGTGCAAGGTTATTACAACCTCTTGGTGATGCAATTTCTTCTACAGGTAGTGTTCTAAATTCCTTTCGTGCAGTCTCTACGAAGTCCCAAACTTCTTCTTCGGTTCCGTTCATGACAACCTGTAACACTTCAGTTAACTTTTTACGAACCCATTGTGGTGTACTGGACTTTGCAGTTTCAATCCCCATCATTTTTAGTTTAGGTTCTGCGAGTCGAACACCCTCATTATCTAATACATTGAGAATGTATCTTTTCTTTGCAGTCCATATTCCTCTATCTGCAATCACCTCACGACCCATAACCATTTTCTGTTGGAATGCGTTAGTGTAATCTGCAAGGTCTTCATATCCATCAGTCAATACGTCTAGTATTTTATTTTGACCAGCCTCATTTAGAAAATCGACAATCCTTGACTTGGGTGTACCTTCAGGAAATATCTCCTGTACCATTTTATCAAAAGTCACATAAATCGAATCGGTATCCATTGCGATTACATAATCTTCGTCTTCAGTACCTAAAACGTCATTCATGAAGTCGTTTATAGTGTTCTCTGCAGTCTTAATAATCATTTGACCTGCAGTAGTAATACCTTCTGCAAGATTAGGGTCAAAGAATGCGAAGTATTGATTCGCAAGAGCACCATATGCTGAGTTCAATGCAATCTTTCGAACCATTTGATTGTTGTTTGCTCTCTTAATAAGAGTATCGAGTTCTTTTCGTCTTGGTTTATCTGCACTCTGATATTCAATTTGATATTCAATCATTTTCCTTTTCCAGTCCTTTCTTTCTTCATAGAACTTTTCCATAAGTTCAGGAAGGAATCCTTGACGTTCTCTTGAAAACTTAACACCATTAGGTGTAACTGTACAATTCTGTTCTTTAAGTTCAGACAAGTCATGTTCTCTGTTTAATAACTTATCAATGTTCAAAGTCATAAGGTCACCCTTTATCATTTTCTCAGGTGAAACATTGTACTGCATAATAATATGTGGATACAGTGAGTTCAAATCAAATGATACAACCCAATCGTGTTTTCCAACAATAGGTTCTTTAACATACGCACCAACAATAGAATGGTGTTTTGTCTTCTCAAGTTTTTGTGGTGGTGTTTGAATTTTCTGTTCTTTAAGGAAGTTATAGATAATGGTTTCCCAATATTTTACCATACCAAAAGTATCTGAATAATTACACTTCGCATTGTAAGCCATTGTCATGGTCAATTCCAATAGACCAAGTTTATCTTCTAGGTCTTCAACAAGTGTAACGTCTTTAACATTGTATTCAAGATATAAAGAATAGTTGTTCTTGTAAAGTGTATGCAGGTTTCCATATTCAGAATAATCAATCTTTTGTTTATCCAATTCAAGGTGTGAAATATGGTCAAGTGAATATGATTCTTGATTTACAAATGTTCTTTGTTTGTATAGTGCCATGTAATCAATTACATTAACACCATATAGATTGAACACTACAACTTTGTTACCATAATTGTTAACGTAATCCCTTACGTCTGACATATTCCAAGGCGAAAACTTTTTATGTGAACCCTCTCCAAATAACTTATCAACACGATTACAAAGATAAGTCATATCAAATGCATCAACATTCCAACCAGTAATTATATCAAAACTTTCTTTTCTCCAATACTTAATGAATGCTTCTAGTAAGAATGCTTCATTTTCACATTCATGATAAACAACATTTTTAGGACATTCATTCCAAGGCCCAATACCAAAGGTATGTGCATTTTTTCTAAATGGTTTAATTGTGATTGCGTTGACTTTTTCTTCTGCGAGAGTTGGTTCAGGGAATCCATTTTCTGACTCACACTCAATGTCAAGTGTTGCGATTTTGATTTGGGTATAGTCCCATTCAATATCACCATGAAACTTTTCTGCGATATAGGTGTAGATATACTTGTCATATCCATGAATTTCGAATCCATCGACTTGGTTGTATTGTTCACGGAATTTTCTTGCACCACCCATAGTGTCAAGATTGACTGGTTCTAGAGGTCTTCCGTCAAGAGAACGGAATGCTGTATCACCCTTTTTGGAAAGAACATAATGATTAGGTCTGTATGCGACCTTCATTAAATGTTGTTTATTTCCCTGATACCCTTTTACGAGTATTTTATCACGAGTACGACATACATTTGTATAAAAGTCCATAATATAATTATACTACAGACTATGTTATTCTACAAGATGTTTTGGTGCTGATGGGTGCAATAATTTCTTAACTGCATCAAGTTTGTCTTGTGCATCTGCAAGTTTAGTTACTTCCATATCCATTGCACCAACTACATCAGGGTGTTCCCCAATACCAGCTGGATTTGATTGAAAGACTTCGATATTTGCCTTTGCAGTTGCAATATCACCCTCGTATTTCTTTTCTAATGCTCTTAATAAATCTGCCATATTAATTTCCTGTTGCGACTTTGTAATTTGTTTCAAGATTTGGTCTAACCTTGAACATGGTTACTATTTGTTTTTTTGGTATTACAAAGTTATATTCTCTTGCGTACGGTAACCATGTCGCAAGATTAATCTCCATTCTATCTTCTACTACTTGTTGCACACATAATTGTGCATCTTGAATCAAAATGGTATTACTAAAAATGGATTCGGTAACATAACCTATGATTACCTCTCCCCCTAAAAGTTTTACTGCCTTTATTTCTGTAGTACTAAACACAACCCAAAACTAGTTCCTGTAATTCTTTAGACCTTCGACCAACCTGACCAAACCATCTAGAATCTTCCATTTCGACTGCGACTCTTTTCCAATCTTCTTCTATAACTGCAGCCCACATATTGTTGAATTTTGCAAACCTAGTTCCACCAAGATTGAAAGTCATGTTAACTAAAACGTGTTGAATATCTTCAGGAAGTGCATAAAAATCTTCTCCACCTTTTCCTTGAAACACATGGATTGTTTCTTCAACGTGTTTATTAAAATCTGATTCATAGTATTCATCGACTGTTTCTTGACTTACTGGTGTCCCTGCAGGTTGTCCGTGTTCAGGGTCGTCTTCTTTAATAAGATGTCCAACACCTAGTGTTAAATATCCTAGTGAATCTGCGTATACTTCGAGGACTTCTCCCTCGTGTCTTTTAATCTGTTCCTTTAGAATCTCTTTGTTCATTCTTCTCTCTCTCCGCTTGGTGTTCGATGAGTTCAACCAATATATCACCCATCAGTGTATTTAATTCCTCAATATTTAGTAGTCCTTTTAGGTACTCTTCACTAGGTTCTACTCCATGAGGAACTCTTCTTATTGTTCTTTGAAAATTGAGATGAGGTGTTCCGTCTTCCATTTGTACTTTGCCGTACTGATATACTAAACCGTCCCATTCACCACCCTGTAATTCTATACCTGCAGTTTTATCATCAGGATTCTCTACAACTCTGTAGACCCCTTCGTCAAATAATTTTCTAGTCGTCATTACAAAATGCGATATGGTTTTTACTATATCTTCCTAATCTCTTATACTGTTCATGTACATTACTGAATGAATGTCTCAATCCTTTAATGTAATGTTCATAATTTCTTTGAGTTACAAATGCGTTAAAGGCAATATAACCCTTGTTAATCTTATTTAGGTTTTCATAAAATTCTGTTGACCTAATCTCTTCAGGCATTCCTTTCGGCCCAGCTATATCAACAAAAATATAATCATACTGCGTGGTGCAGGTTTCTACGAACTCAAATGCATCACCAATAACACAAGTAATTCTATCGTCATTAGGCATATGGAAATAGGTTTCTCCTATATGTCTAAGGTCAAATATATCAACACTAGTGATATTCATTTGTGTATTTCTATGCAGGTAAGACGGGATAACTCCACCACCAGTTCCTAGAACTAATGCACGTTGTTCAACTGTAGGAAGGAAAGGTAGTGTCTTGCGATACTGAAGAACTTCAACCATTTCTTTAGCATAAGTCTTTTGTAATTCATGAGGATATTTCTTCTTCAATGAAGTTTGATTCAACACACCATCAAACTCTAAAATTATACACTGTTGAGTTTCTCTAACTGCAATCTCAACACCATTTACTATTTCTTTATAAATTATTTCACTCATAAATTCTAACTCCAAATGAACAATCGTTCATAATTGATTTATGGATACCTAGAGACGCTTTTCTTGTTCCCATAGCTCCACCTGCAAATGTATCTACAACTTCCCTTTCTTGTAAATCTCTCATTGTTACATAGTGCATATACGCACCAATTCTTTTTCTAACCTCTTCAGGTACTTCAACTTCTTCTTCAAATACCATATGGTCAATAGACTTGTTTACTAATTGATACCCAATTTTCTCATTTAGTAAAAGGTACACAATCAATCCTACAGGTACATCACCATATTCAAACAAATAATATTCAACTGAAGGGTCATTCCAATATTCATATTTGGTAATTGCATCTGACATTCCTTTAGATAACCATTTAGTCTTTTCAACGTCTCTCTTCCAAGTTAAGAATGCATTGTTTATCTTTTCAACTACACCATCAGGTTGGTTTAATTTTCTATAAGAGACTTCAGGATTTTTTAGTAATCTATTAACACCCTTTTTGGTTCTCCACCTGTTATTCATTTTTTCCATGTTAGTATCAACATGAGAATAATAATTATAAGTTTCAAATTCAGTATGCAATTCTAATCCTTTCTTTTCAATCCATAATGATTCTTGTTCATTACCTAAGAATTTTTTACATACATTCTCTCTCAATGCATCGAATACTAATTCTTCATTTAGTAATGAACCACTTGCACTGATTGGTAATCCTTCAAGTCTTTTATAAATGTGTTGGAACATTTGAACGTGTTTCAGTACTATCACGACCAAGTCTTCCCCAACACTTACTGTCGCAACTTTTCTTTGCCATTCATTTTTAATCTTATGATATTCGTGAACATATTCTGAAGGAAGTAATCCTTCATAACCATATCTCATTCTTCTTTGATACTGATAAAAATCTATAAACTTTTTACTGGAAGGTTCCTTGAGAGATAAACACATATCATTAAAGAATAATGAAGGGTCTACTGTTTTTAATGCCTCTATATCGATGCAGGGAATAGCTTCGAAAGGGTTCAACTCATCCAAAAAACTCATCTAGTGTACTCACTCTTGCATCTTTAAAAAAATCTCGAGCTACACCTTTTGAAAAACACCAAATATTTTCAATGTAATATTTCTTCATGAACTCGTCCATTGCTTCTTTGTCAAAATTTCCGTCTTCATCTTTGAATACAGATTTACCTTGAGGTCTCTGCATGATTCTCATTCCAATCTGACCGTCAAAAAATTCTTCTCCAATATGTCTGATTACTTCGTCTCCTGACCTGTATCTAACACCATTGATTTTTGGGTCTAGAATGTTTATGTATAACACTCCACCATTTGCAAGTACATCAAAAGACGCTTGTGCAACTGGTAAATAGAACTCGTCTCTCCACGCATTATACTCATTAAACTTTGACCATGATTGGTCTTCTTCATGTTCTCCACCCTCATTATATCTCTCTGTTGAAAAATATGGTGGTGAAGTGAATGCACAATCGATTGGTGGAAGGTTATTATAATTTAAATCTTCTGCACCACATCTATAAATCTCAACTTCCTTTGAACCAATACAAGCGAAGTAATCTTCTTGTTCAACTAATTCAGGTTCTTTACCTGTAAGAATCTTTTCATATGTAATACATTGTTTTTTGTATCTTTCAAATGTCGCAGGGTTTGGGTCTGTTCCTATATAACGTTTTGTGTAATTCCCTGCATAAAAACCACATAGTCTGTCACCCCAACCACAAGAAGTATCAAGTACTGTTTCACTCCTAGTGTTGTCATAGATAGATTTTGCAACAAGTGGTTTGAACTGCGTTGCAATGTATGTTCCCAATCTGAATGCAGAAATGTAAGATTTTTCATCCAACTTTCCACCCATGAGTTCTTCCTGTCCTTCAACTTGTACTTTTTGTACACCATTGATTCCTCTCCAAATAGGCCCTAAACATCTCCAAATTTCTTTAGAGGTTCCTTCTTCCCAAACTTTTACTGGTGGTTGGAAACCATAACTTCCACACGCAAGTCTTAAGTCTTGGTGAAAGAAGTTTGATGCATCACTATGAGTAGATGCACAATCAATTAAACCCATACCCCACTGGTCAAAATCAAAAGTATAATCGTCATACTTTTCCATGACCTCTTGTTCTAGGTTATCTGTAGGTGTGATACATTTACTAGTATCATAATCTCTGAGTGCAAGAAACATTTCACGCATTCTTTCGAATGAAATTTTCTTAAAAGGGAATGGTGGTCTGTTTTCTGCAATGAAATCTGCGAGTGCTAAACGAAATTCTTCCTTACCATATTCTTTGGTAATTGCATCAAAAAGGTTACCGTCTAATATAGGTAACCCTTCTGAATTTACATTGTCGGATAGAATTTGTTTTAGAGACACTATCTACTTGTTCCAAGATATTCCATTACAGTTTCTGCATCAGAAATTTCGAATGGGTCGGTTCCAATATCATCACCAAAACCTTCTTCGATAAACATCTTTTCAACTTTACCGTCATTTAAGACAGCTGCATATCTCCAAGACCTCATACCAAATCCTAGATTTGATTTTCTGACTTCTGCACCAAACTTATGCGTGAACTCTCCATTTCCATCAGGAAGGAAAGTTATATCTGTTGCTCCTAAAGAGTCTCTCCATTCATTCATAACAAAAGTGTCATTTACTGAAATACAGTAAATTCCGTCAATCTGTAATGTTTGGAATTTTTTAAAGTTTTCCTGAAAACCAGGCACTTGTTGTGTACTGCAAGTTGGTGTAAATGCACCAGGCAATCCAAATATGATTACTCTCTTACCTGCAAACTCTTCTGTAGTGTTGATATTACTCCACTCTCCGTCTACACGAACTGGAAAATCAACATTAGGAACTTCTTGACCTACTTCAATAGGCAGTCCCATTTCTGCGTTATTATCACTTGACATATTTTACTCCATAATATAAAAAGATACACCCATTATACTACATAACAGGTGTATCTGTAAGGGGTTTTTTAAGAAATTTTGATTTCTTGAGGTTTGTCTTCTTCAGGTACAATCCTTTCCAAAGAGACACTCAAAATACCATTCTTTAAATCTGCACCTTTAACGATTATATCGTCTGCAAGTGTGAATGTTCTTCTGAATGAACGTGATGCAAGTCCTTTGTGGACATAATCAAGTTCGTCTCCTTCCTCTTGTTTACCTTCTATTGAAAGAAGTTCTTTCTCTTTTGAGATTGAAATTTCTTTCTTGGTAAATCCAGCTACTGCAAGTTCAACAGAAAAGTTTTCTGCATCATGTTTTACAATATTGTAAGGTGGATAGTTTACATTAGAGTGCGTGTCTGCACGTTCTAATAATTGAAGAGTTCTGTCGAACCCGATTGCGAATGGGAAAGTTGTTGTGAATTTCCCGAAGACATCATCGAAGTGTGTCATAAGTTTCTCCTTTTTTAAGCAAGTTAATATTCTAGTCCTCTTATGAGCAACTAGGGCGTATGAATCTCTTTGTAACCGAGCTCTTTTTAAGTCCCCTTGTA
>CEVZ01234473.1_pt1 | contig 17480 bp, 26 predicted proteins | sample 361371 | NCBI WGS metagenome assembly CEVZ01 (sample SAMEA2620217, study PRJEB7988) | marine metagenome | isolation source: saline water (ENVO:00002010), including
GTTTGTCTGTTATTCTGGCATTCTGGTTCACTCAACACGTCTGTTATTCTGGCGTCCTGGTTCACTCCCTTCCACTGAATCTTCCGTCTGCATGGTTCGCTCAAAACATCTGTTATTCGCATCCTGTGGCTCACTCTCCAAGGATAATTTTCCCCTATTATGGTTCACTGCTTAGCCTCTGTTTTTCACATCTCATGGTTCGCTTCTCTTTCGTGTTCTTCATTCTTCTCGACTTACGATTGGCTCATTCTGAGCCTTTTTTGAATTTCTCCCTTTCATCATGGAAGGGATTTTTTATGGTGCGTGAAACGGAGTTACTACTCCATTTACCGCCACGCTTACCCATTATTTTGTCAGCATTGAGAAGTTTAGCAATTTCGTTTGCAGACATCTTTGCATAGTAATACCTGTTCTTCATCCAATCAATTACCATCTGCTCTTGCCAATTCGGCGTTAGGTTGTTATTTTCATCTTTATCCCAACCGTATATCGGTCCAGTAAAAGATTTGAACTGACTCTTTTTCAAGTCCATAGCCGCTTTGGTTTTTGCTGCCAAACGCTTCCGGTATTGCTCGACCTCTTCTGACATGTGAGGGATAGTTACTGCCGTCCACTCCCTTTCTATAACAGGTCTTAGTATTTCTAAGAGTTGAGCAGTTTCTTCACTACTCTCACTTTTTATGGTTATTTCCACGGTTGTAAGTCACTCAAGTCTATTGTTTTTCAGTCTATGTGGTTCACTCTTGGGACGTGTTATTCCCATATTTTGGTTCACTCGTGTTAATTGATGAATTCTGTTGTAGTGATTCACTCGTATTGGATGTTATTCATCAAGCCTGGTTCACTCTCTGTACGTGTTATTCTCATCGTATGGTTCACTCACTATTCGTGTTTTTTGCAGGATTTGGTTCACTCATGTTCATTATTTATCGGTCGCTTTGGTTCACTCTTGTTTTTTGTTCTTCCAAAACTATGGTCCGTTCCCTGTATCTATTATTCTTATCATCTGACTTACGATTGGCTCACTTTGGAGCCGGCATTGGCCTTCTTGGCCCATATCCAGAATAGTTTCCGCTTGACCACCTTTCCCATGCACCTCGGGAGACGAATCTTCCCTTAGTGTCACGAGGCGGGTGGCATTTGTAGCAGTGGTCTCCACATAGGGTTCCACAGTCACAGTTTGCACTGTAAGGTGTTCCGAAGTCTCTTACACATTCCGGGCAAGCATTTGCCCACTCTTCTTCAAGATAGCCTTCACAATTTCCTTTTCCGTTATAGGGTAGTATTTCTGGACATTCTTTGGGATTATCACACGGTAATCCACATCTGTCACTTGTTTTTGACACGATTGGCTCACCAAAGAGCCGGTCCAGGTTCAAATGTGTCAAGTTCATCAGCATTGATAATTTGACATATTCTCCCACGTTTCCCGTGGATGGTTCCCGGTAATCGGATGATTCGCCTTGCATCGGGCGTCACATCGTAATCAATCAAAATCTCTGCTTTTTTGATTTGCTTGACAAACCATGTTTTCCATGCCCTATCGAGACGCTGCAACTTCACACTTGGTGGATGCTTTGCTCTCTTAGGGTCATAGAGTCGGTCGTATTTATCTTTCATACTCCCATACAAGTTGTCTTGCAGTTTCCAACCAAAGTCAATCATGTGAAAGCCTTTACCACCGCTAAACACGACAGTAGGTTCTTCACTCGACTCGGTTTTCCCTTGATACCATTCCAGTAGTTTCTTTGTTTCTTGGGCTGCTTCTTCAAATGTTTCCATTTCATAGTCAACATCGAAATACAGTTCCCTAAACAGAAACGTGTTGTTGTAATGAGTGAACATGCGGCGTTTGTAAAATTTCTTCGAGCCGCCTTTACTCATTGGGTCTGGACCAACACTTTGAGGATTTAGCCACGCCCCGGTAGTGTAGTACACATGGTGGGGCGCATATTGGATAAGCCGCTTCTTGAGGGCCTTCAATCCCTCATTGGTATTGCGGAAATTATCCTTGACTTTCATCACACGTATTCGCTGCTGCCTTTCGTCCCAGATAAAGAACCGATATTGCCTCCACTGTGCGTGGGGTGGCAACCACAGTTCTGTATGGTCGATATTTTGATAGTAGCGACGAATAACACGTGTTCTTCGTCTCATTGTAAGCCGTTGATGCTCTTTCCATTCTGGAGTTTGCCTTAGTGATGTTTCAAAGCATCTTTTCAGCACCCTTGCAGTTAAGGTAGCAAGCGGTAGGTTCGGGCAGTCACAATCATTGACGCCTTTCCTATCACACGCTGGGTGATGTTGCTTTGGAAAATATCTTGCATACAATTCGATTACCTCCATAGGATTACGGAGGAAAGCACGAATATCATATGCGTGATGTTCACATAGAAACTCTCCGGGTGGGGCATCCATCTTACAAGACGACCCATCCCTTTTTCGAGCGACACAACGGCTAAAGTTGTGTTTCCATTCGGTCACGATTGGAGGTCATCCCTCCGTTATACCCAGTTCTTGTTTTAACTTGGCTGCTTCCTCTTCAGTCGCAGGCAAGTCACTTACTGGTATAATTGGCATACTGTTTGGTTTGATTTTGTTAATCGACCATTTTGCATCATCCAGAACCCTCCGTAAGTAGTCCATTCTAATGGTTCCTTTGTCGAATCTTTCAACAAGTTCCATCAAGACGTCTAACATATACGGGGCCTGTGCAATTAAGCGTGCAATCAATTCGGTCTCAGCGTTGCTGGGACCAAGGTCAATAAACCAACGATAATTGACATTTTCGTCAGTGATAACAGAAACATTAGTCTCGCCCTCTTGTCCGTCATTATGACTAACTGTCCAGCGAGCATTGTTAATGCGTCCTTTCAAGGTTCCTGGTACTCCTACCATATTCATTCCTCTTCTTTCAGTATTCCATCTGCGGTAATGACAATGTCCTCATCTTCACATTCCTCAAGATATATTGTCCTCTTGATGGTCTGAGCCCCTCCCCCGTATTCGAATACGGCGTGAACTGCTACATTTGAGTAGTTTAGGCTTAGCGCCCTTGCTACCTCTATTGCAGTTTTTCTATTTGGGTATTTGAATCTCTCGTGAGATACAAAGTCATTTGTTGCTTCAACTTCAAAGTAGGCGTCGAAAGATGGCCCTAAAGCCTCTGCTACTTTGATAATCATAGTGTGTATTTTTTCCACGATTGAGGTCTAATCTAACCTCGGTATTCCTGCTTTATCAAATTCAAAACCACGCTTTTCGAAGTATTCGATAGTGCGATAAGGGTTTAAGTCATTGAGTATTCTGTAACTAAGTACACAATTCCCGTATTCACGCTCTCCTTTGACATTAGTCATTGAGCATTCTTCAAACCTGGCGCGTGTCCAATCCCCATTGAAAGTACATCGCGTAAATTTGCAGGATTTGAAATCTGATGTGCAGGCTTCCCAATCGAAATGACAGTCGATAAATCGGCAACCATAGAAATCTGGTATTGACCAACTATCTCCGTGAAAGGTCTTATTTCGAAACGTCATATTGTTTATGCCGTCAACATCGAAGCGGATGCTTGCATGCGGTGTACGCTTGTATCTATCCGCTCTTCGATTAGCACGTTCTAATGCTTCGGTAGCCTCTTCGATTTTTATTTTGAGTATTTTATTCTCTTTTTCTGCTTCACTCTCCCGCTCTTGCGGGCTCTTTAATGGCTCAGCACCTTCTTCTCCGATGCCGAGTCTGTTCATGAAATCAGTGTTCACGGTTGTAAAGTCGCTCTGATAAGTTGTTATTCTGGCCTTCTGGCTCACACGCACGGCCATGTTATTCCTATCCTCTGGTTCACTCACTCTTTATGTTCTTCTGGTATAATGGCTCACTCTCGTGATATGTTATTCCACTCGTTTGGCTCACTCGCGCGGCATGTTATTCCTATCGTGTGGTTCACTTCTGAACATTGTTCTTCCCAGGATTTGGTTCATTCTGCTACCATGTTTTTCGTTGTTGCTGACTCATCCAAGTAGTGCTGTTTTTCACATCCTTTGATTCGTTTCGCGATGGTGTTATTCACTTCCATTGACTTTACGATTGCCGCTCACACCTTGATGGCGCGAGGGTCTTCTTCCCAGCGATTTCTCATAGCACGCATTGTTTCCTTTGGCACACCGTGGGTTCCACGAGCATGGAACTTGTTGAGGGTTCGAGTATCGGGACACTCAATCTCAATGATTTCACACTCGTAGTCTTCTCCAAACAGTTTCGCCATTAGGACATAATTCTTATACTCCGCCAGGCGGGTATTCGTATTATCAACTACAACATCAGCATTAGCCGCTATTGCCATCATAAAGTCACGCCAACACTGTTGGTGCGCCTCATAGAGTAGGCTTGGGTCAAACACTTCCGTGTAGGTTTTACCCTGTCTTTCAGCCAGTTCATCAAAGAAGAAGTCTGCTGATACAGGGGTGCTTTCTGGGTAATTTTCTAAAATGTATGTGGACTTTCCCGAACCGGGTAGTCCTCTCATAATCGTACATTTTGGCACGATTGAGGCGATTAAGCCTCGTCGAAGTCAAGCCTCATTAAGTCTCTGATACGAGAAGCCTGGTAAGCACTTGTGGTAGTGATTGCACTAAGACGTGCATCAATTCCACTGGCAACATCTCCCATTGGAGATAATCCAGCCTCGACACCACTGCCAACAATTGAGCGCATGTTTCCGAGTTTCTGTTCAAGTTTGCGGCGTTCAGCGAACAATCTATCGACTTCCCTTGGCAGGTCCTCAACATCTGTTTCACTTACCACCTTGAGCAGTTCGTCATAGTATGCGTTAACATTTGCACCGATTTCTCGGGCTATGTCGGCTCTTAGGTATTCCATTTGCCTTGGGGAATCCACATAGCCCAGCAGTCTAAATGTAGTCTGCGGAGCATAGTAAGGGATTATGTTCCCGTCAGCGTCTCGTCTCAGAGATGATTCTTCCACCTCTGGTGTGTTCATCTCACCAAACCAGTTGATGAGTGATGAGAACGGAAGTAGCCGTTCAAGATAACTTTGGTCTCTCATACTGTCTGGGATGTAATACACCCCACCAGACGAACCTCCAAATTGGATGCCATCGTGATTTTGGATTGCTCCTCTAATCACACGGCGTAGTCCGTCTTGGTCAACAGTAGTACACTCGACTCTCAAGGCTCTCACAAGATTGCGAGTTACCCTGGCGAGTAGGTCGGCATCAACAAGAACACTTGCATCATACGGTGTAACCTCCACCATATCTGCTAAGTCCGATTCCACTGGAACCGCTTCGTGTTCATTGAGTGCACCCCATGCGTGTCGCACATATCTGCTCGTCCAAGTAGCAAGACTGCTACCTCTCGACGGCCTAATGTACTTCAAGCGGAACAATGGCTCATTCTGAGTGTCCCACTGCTGGCTTTGGACATTAAATCCACGCCAGTGTCGCACAAGTTTGTACTCTCGACTGTTTTGAATCATCTCGACTTTGTAGGTCAATTCAGCGAGGTTTTCACCACGCCCATTTTCCCAGTTCGAGTTTTCAACCCAACCGACCTTGTATTCGAGCGCCTTTACTGCGTATGAAAACGCACGACTTCCACGACGTGGTGCCGGAATATAGTCCGCCCACCTATTGTCGCCAAATGCGTTGTCTGCCCAAGTTTCGTCTGTTGACATACCACTTAGGTTCATACCAAGTTCTCTTGCCTTTGTCACTAATTGTGGGTAGTTCACCGTTCCTTTGAATACGGCGAAGAAACCCAAGTGTCCAAGGCATGGCACTTCTGCTTCGTTCGATACGTAGCCCTCGGCTTCGAGGGCATCTGTTGCATCATTATTTGACACGATTGCCTCACTGGAGGCGGTAATGCTTTTTTGCGTAATCTAAAGTAACGTATCTGGAAGTATTCCCATCATAGAGAACCCAACCGACCTCGTCACCAAATGGATTTTTAGCAAGAGTATTCGCTACAAAGTCACCGTCATAAGTATAATGTCCGGGGACTTCGACGTCGGAATACCATGGTAAAGCAACTCCAACAAATGAGGCTAATTCAAGCATGTGTGCTCTTTCCTCATCTGGTATGATAATTGGCTTGCAGCCAGTGCCGGGCCTACATCTAACAATTCCTGCCATAATTTCAATATCCTTGAAAGGTCTTGATTCACCGCAGTCTTTACATGTATTTGCCCAGCATTTATTTTGACTTTCTTCAGTCACGATTGACTCCTTAGAGTCTGTTTAAGAAAGAATCAGTGTGTCTTACACCCGATTCTTCTGTATTGATATGGGTTAGAGCAGCAATTCGATTGTCATGCTCTGGCCATTCAATAACTACATTGTCTAAACTGTAAATCCACCATATTCCTGCCGATAGTTGGACGACATCATCGTATCTCCATAAGTTAACCGGCATTGGTATATCAAGCAACCATCCTTGATTGACCAGCCCCGAAACGTAATCGTAAAGGTGGTCTGAACGGTAAGTGCTTGTGTGTTGTTCGTTAAACAAAATAATCGCATTCATAGGTCCCAAGTGTTTAGCCTCGGGGAAATGAGTAAGACTTAACTCTTCCATCGTCAAAGGGTGACTCCCTTCGTATAGCGGGCAGTTGTTCACGTCTAATTCTCTAATCGCCAACCTATCACGGAACTTGAAATCCTTTTCTTTCAGCAAGTCCCACATAGCAATATCATATTGCTCAAGGGTAGCACTTTCAACAGTGTAAGGTGTTCCGCTCCTGTCTATTGTAAGTTTATCAGCCTCATCGTTAATGTCTAACTTCTTCAGCCCCTTTACTGTAAGCAAATATAGGTCAAAGTAGGGGTGATTATCGAACATATGGTCCAGATTTTCCCCGTCCTTGAGTTTTTGTTCTATTTCGCCCTTTTCTCTATGCGAGATTCGTTTAACAGTTTGACTACGTTTTACCAATAGTGTATCGTCGTCAATGTAGTGTGTTTCATACTCGTTTTTCCTAAACGAATTGTATGAAAGTTCATAATTACTTATTTCAATTCTTAGAAATGTGTCTATGCTGTCGTGGTAGCCCCCCAGCCGCTCCATTATCGGGCTTCGGTCTCTCCAGACTTCTTTGACTATTGTTTCATTTAGAATTGTCATAAATTCTTCATTTAAGTTCACGATTGTGCCCCTCACTCTTTCGGAGGAATGGAGACACGTATTTGATATGTTGGAGAATTGTCATTCTTCCGCTGGTCACATGGCCAGACTTGAAGAAGGTCTCCAACACGTAGGTTTTTCAGTTTTTCAATGGTAGTCTCATCAAGTTTTACTTGCGAAAACTCCACTGTTGCGCCATCAGTTTTGCGCTCTATTCTTCGGGACCATAGCCCCGTGATGATATTGGATTTCCATACCACGATTGTTCTTCACCCCTCAACCATATCACAATGGCATAGGCCGAAGAACGTTTCCATATCCATCGTTACTTGATTTACTTGTCCGAACCAAGATGCGGGCTCACCTGCTTTCATAACAGAGTAAGGCTTCGCTCCCAGAATCGTTTCCATTTCATTCCAAGGTTTCGATGTAACATATACATGTTCGTCTATTTTAGTGCCGCCAGGATTCTCTCTCTCGTATTTCAAATACGCATGCGTATTGTGTATTTCGATAAGAATGAACTTGACCTTGTACCCAGATTCATGTACAAACTCCTTTGCTGACTCTGCTTTGAACGCGTTGTCAAGGAAGTCTTGGGCATGTTCGAAAACAGGCCCATATCTGGAATAGCGGCGTGGGATTGTATCACTTGGCTGGTTTGCACCGAGCCAATTACTTATCCTCTCGCCCATGTCAGCCCTTCTCCTAAGCCCATTCTGTTTAAGAGTCCTTGAGTGAACTCATCCCAGACATTGGGGTGCTGCACATAGTTTGCCATGTTGTTTATGGAGTATTGGAAATAAGGTAAATAGATAGTTTTGAACCGTTGTCCTTTAGCACTGAGAGTTTCATCGTTTTTGAAAAACCCAGTATTATCTAACATCTCTTCAGCAGTCACTTTTCTCACATCATATTGATGGAGTGACCAAAAGAGATTAGAAACTACGGCGGCAACGTCGCGCCCCGGATGTTGTAATCTCTCTGGCACTGTTGACCTTCTTGCTATTTCTAACCCTTTCCAGTTTCCTTTGAAGAGGCGATTCTTTGGCCTTGTGCCATGGAATTCTCCCCCCTCATTCTGTGTGGTTGCTTTTGCCACGATTGAGGCTAAGACAGAAATTTCTCTGCCGCCTCTGTGTGTTCGGGGGGAATACCTTCCCCCAATCTTGCCATTTGAGTCACATACGCGTGCCACCAAGCACGCATCAGTGTCTTTTCATCTTCAGTCATTTCATCATCTCCCATTATTACATCCTCTATGGTAAATCTCGGTGGATTCCATATAGGTGCACTTTTTGTTGTTTCAAACAAGTCTGGTGACAAGAGGTGTGTATCTTTATTGATACGCCCACATGTCGCTCTTCCCCAGCCCTTTAGGTTAGTAAAACCAACGTAGCGTTCTTTTCTGGTGCATCCGAGTAAAATGTTCTCCTTTCCAGAGGAAAACGCTCGGCTACAAAACCATAAGATGTCATTCGCTGTTACTTTGATTACTGCTGGTTCATCAGACCTATTATAGAATGCAATCAGCCGTTTATATTTCTTAGGAATGTCTAATTCTTCGAAACCGCTCGGCCTGCTGTTAACAAAATTACGTCGATAAATACTAAAGTTACTTCCTCTAAAGGCAATAAAAATTGCCCCGTTTGCCTTACTCAACTGACGTATCAGAGGATAAGGTATAGCAAGTTCATAGTATGGTAAAATTTGGTCAACAGAGTATTCTCCCTGGAACAGTGTTGGCCCCGCTGGGGTCGCATTTGTAATGTCGGAGTCACGACACCGTGGGTCGAAATACAATCCAGCCTCACGCCCTACTTCTAATTTAGAAATATGGACGTTACTACTGCCTTTTCTGTATCTCATTCGCCCATTAAAATTGTATCTCCCGGTGTGCGGGATTTTCCTTCCTTTATTGGTAATCCCACCTCGCAAGCAAATGTTTGCTCTAACTCCTTCATTCTGTTCTGGTTCTAAGAATATATTTTTGCCATCATAAACATATGATAGGCTTCCATAGCGTCTCCCTTCTCTATCAAGGCCGGAAAACGCAACAAATTGACCAGTTGTCATAGGTAATTCAAGAAGAACCCCTCGGGGTCCTCTCTCTATTATTTCCATAGTCACGATTGAGCCTAACGTCGGCCCTTCTTCATTTCTTCGACTCTCTTAGCAACCTCTTCAACCGAAGTTGCTACGAAAAACCGTTCCATGTTTTCAAGAACAGTAGCGATGCGCTCAAGAGCAGTTGCTATCCGTTCGTCAGTATCATCACATAATCTTGACACGATTGAGTCATTAACTCATTTATTCATCTTCTCTAATAGGAGTTAAAATCCTATTACCCAAAATTGGCCTGCGTCTGAATATATCCTCTTCTGTGGAGTTCCACGGCGGGGTAGTCCCGCTCCTTCTTTCCTTCCTTTCTCGTTCAGAAATCCGATTCCCAACTAACACCAATTTGGCGGTGCAGTCTTGGATTGTTTGTAATGACTCTTCTGAGGGATATGGCACATCTCTGTTATACATCCCTATCAACTCTTGAAATGGCTCAAAGATTTCTTTGATGATAAAGTCTGCATCTTTGCGTGAGTTGCTAACTTCTCGCAATAGTTTTGCGTGGTTATCTAATATCTTTATCTTATTAGTTCTCATATCATCAATAGTCCCTTCAAGTGTTCTTATTTGATTTAGTAACTCGCTCTTGCTCTCAATAATCTGAGGAGCATTAGGAAGCGAATCTCCTAATAATCTGTCTAATGACACGGCTGTAAAGTCGCTCTGCTCTCTTGCATACTGATTTTCGATGGCTCGCTCTTGGCGCCTAATTTTCGGCTCCCATGGCTCATTCCCTCTATCTGTTTTTCCTGGAGTATGATTCATTCGTACGAAGTGTTTTTCTTGTAAATTGATTCATTCACATGAAGTGTTTTTTCTTCCACTTTGATTCATTCGGCCTTAGTAATTTTCTTAACCTTTGATTCATTCACATGCTATGTTTTTCGCATTTTTCTGACTTTACGATTGACTCACTATCGTAGCGAGTCTAATGTGTAGGCCGGTCGCTTTGCTTGAATAGCAATCCTTGCTTCTTGGGCCTCTTTTTTGTCCACATCATACATGACTTCTTTTTTAGTTCCACATTCTTTGCATGGCCTTAAATCGTAAAAATACGGACTCTCTCCACCACAGTGTTCGAATCCTCTTTGCTTCATTGTAATTGCAGCGTACTGAGGTTTGAAAGGTCCTCCGCTTAATTTACAAATAGATACATTTGCCTTACAATTAGGACACCAAGTCATTGGTGCATCAAAGTCTATTTTAGTCACGATTGACTCACTGAACGAGCCGACAATGTTGCACAGGGGCACGAGTTTCAAGCCAGCGTTCGATGTAATTATCGAACTTTTCGACCGAACTAACATCTGTTGTATGTTCATCAAAAACACATCCAGATATTTTCCCGTTCGGGTCAATACTTAGTTCCTCATATCCCGCATAGCAATTTTGAAGCCCTGCCATGTGATATACGCAAGGTTCTCCAATATCTCTGTCAGACTTTGTTCCAGTAATGTCTAAATGGTCCAAGTTTAGCGCTTCGTCAAATAACTCTTCAAAGCGTTCATGCGAACCATAATACTGCTCAATAGGCTTCATCATTAGATGGGCAATCGAGTCAGCATAGTAGTATAGTTGATTTATGAATGTAGCATCTTTGACCCAGTCGAATACTTCGACAGAGTAGGTCAAGTTGATGTTGAAATATCCGCTCCATCCGATACTGTTCAAGTGTTCACTCACTTTCTGCACATATTTCAGTGCTTGAGTGGGGTCCTTGAATCGCTCTGTATCAACCGACATAGACATAATGTCCACTTGATGTAGTGGGTGCGTCATACCAAGAATAACTTGATGAGTAGTCGTCATATTGACAGTCATCTGAAGTTCCTTAGCGATTTCAGCCAGTTGCATCTGTTCAGCCACTTTGGACTGAGGGTTGATTAGTAAAGCGAGTTCATCGAATCCTGCGGTAGCCGCCGATTCAAGAATACTCTCGAAATAACTCAGCGGCAATTCAGCCTTCAGTAAATCTTCTATTCCAGGGATGTCAGTCAAGTAGCAGCCGCTACAAGATAAGTTACAATCCCTCGTTGGGTGAATAAATAATCTCACGATTGCCTCATTCGGAGGCGTTGTATTCTCTAAGAATACCGACATATTCCTTGCCTTCCAAATAGACCGTGACGCAGGGACCGGCTTTGTCCCAATCATCAATAGTCACCTTTGGTCGGTCAAGTTCTTCATAACATCTCTTTAACTCAGCAATCATGTCCCTAACCAGAGTTTCGACTTGCTCAAAGCGAGCAATCGACCAGTTTAGGTCTTGCATAAGCGCATCTTCTTCAAGATGCTTCAAATCTATTCTGTCGTCTTTTGACACGATTGGCGCCATCAGAACCTAATTGTTCCGATGGCAACCATTTCTTCGTCATCGTTGCTAATGACAACAACAACATCTTTGTCGAGCCCTATGAGAAGTCTATCTTCATAGGCGCCATCCATGACCTTCCCTGTAAGGGAGATAGGTTCACTTAGGCCTTCGAATTCTTCTATTTCGTAGCCTGCTCGACGTAAGGCTTCTGCCGCACGAGGCTTCGCACGGGCTGATAGGTTAATGTTAACCACGATTGGCACTCAAAGGTGCCTTAGCAGAGACAATTTAGGTACTGTCGCATTGTAGTTCAAAGAGAGTAGGATGAATACCTTCTCTCCTTCCACTGTGTTGTTTAGCACCTGGTAGTCTGTCTTTGAATAAGTCGAAAACGCTTTCATCAACTTTGAGCAAACTTCGATAGCGATAATTCGCTCTTCGTTTAGAATGTCAAGTTCATCAGCAATTTTCTTCGATGACACACTTCCTTGTTCGATGCTGTTACATATAGCGGCATAGATGTGTTCAAACATCCAATTTACGCTCTTTGTCTCTTTCTTTGGTTCAACCACTGGTGCTTCTTCAAGACGCACCTTGCCTTCAACTTCTTTCGGGCTACCGGACTTAATCAAGTCGCGAATACGCCTATCATTAGCGTCTGCAACTGATTCCGTCTTTTTCGGTTTCTTAGCCTTCTCAACCTTCTTAGGCTCCTTAACCTTCTTTGGTTTCTTAGCCTTCTTAGGTTTCTTAGCCTTCTTAGGTTTCTTAGCCTTCTTAGGACTTGGCCATGTTAGGCCTGCTTTCTTAGCCCATGCGTGTGCGGCTTGAACAGTCACTCCACGCATGTCTGCTGCTTCTTGAGCAGTCATTCCTGCTTCGAGGCATTCAGAATAGAAAGCACCTGCTCCTCCTTTAATCAGTGTTGCAGTTTGTCCAGGAATCATATTTCCCTTTGGACGGCTTTCCTCTTTCGGCTTTTCTGGTTTAACCTCCGGCTCTGGTTCCACTATGGCTTCTTTAGTTTCCACAATTGGGGCCGGTTGATTTAGGTTCGAAAAGAACTCCAGCATTTCTGCTAAGTTTTCGAACTCAAGTGCTACCTTAATAGTCACGGGTAGTGCGTCGAGGGCTTATGGTGGTCCTTAAACGGCTTTGTTAAAAAGGTCCATTTATCTTTAACCATCGGGTCAGATGTATGGAGGTGTCTTTTTAATCGAACATCCATTATCTCTATACTTCACCTGCCTAACGCACTTTTGTTTGAGTAATGCCAGTTAATAGCATTTACCGATTGACCTCACCCAAACATTGGGTTGAAGTCGTTAGATTTACCTTCATTCTCTTTTTGAGCGCGCTGGTCGTTTGTGTACACAGTCTCTTCATCGACATTAAATTCGACAACAGGACCTTGTTCATCCATAGCAACAATCTTCACATTCACGGCATTGATGTCCATACCACGCATATTGTGGCGGCCCATCTCATGCACGAAGAATTGACTTGATGCCATTATAACTTCGCCAACGAACTGCTCAACTTCTTTGAGAGCAGGTTCCATCTTGCCCTTTGCGATTTCAAACGCATCTGGGCCTACTATTCCTTGCCTTACGTCAATTTGACGCAATAGCACCAGACCCACTGCATTTTTCATTCTTGGGTCCTCCACGAAATCAAGTGCTGGGTTAAAGTCCCCACTCTCGATTCGTTCTTTGATTTCGTTCCTAATACTCTCATCGTGATTCCAGGCCTTTTGAAGAAGGCCCAGAGACTCTTGAAAGAGCAGGTCAAAACCACTTACAACATCTTTGGTTACAGTTCCACGAATGTCGCGGGTTAGAACCCACGGCATTCTGCGTCTCTTAGTTGTTTCCAAGTAATCGTCTCCCTCGTTCTTGTACACGTGATAAATTGCCATCACGGTCAGCAGTTCGCTGAAGTTCAAGGTATCGGGAGTACGTCCATTCCATATTGCTCGCACGACTGCCGGTTATACCGGCGTTCCAAAAAGATACGGGACCATCAAGGTCCCAACGATTGGTCCATCGGACCAGGACATTCTCATATTCGAGAAAAGTCCATAGTTTGAGAATCCGCTTCCTTAGCAGAAGCGGCTCCTCTGTTAGCCGTCATCAATGATTTAGCCTTAGCCTCCTCTCGGAGTATTTCGATAGTTTTCTGGTCCACTGCTGGTCCAATTACTTCGAAAGCGGCGACAAAGTCATTGTTTGTCGGTTCGCGCCCTTCATCAGCGAAAGCAGCCCCGAATGCTTCGGAAACTGCTGCTTCAATTCCACGACCGTTGAACCCATCAGTGTTCTTTACGAACGTCTTTAGGTCATAATCATCGGCGTTGCGGTTAAAGCGGTCAACGTGAATCTTGAAAATGGCTTCGCGCTCTTCTTCAGACGGTAGGTCGAAGAAGAATCTTCCCTCGAAACGGTCAACAAGTTCCCTTGGCAGGACACTCATATTGTTCAGAGTAAATACCACGAACACACCCTTCTCTGACTCTTGCATAAAGGTCAAGAAGAGGGATAGCACTCCTTGTGAAGCGCCACCGTCACGACTTGCGTCGGTGCTCGCAAACATCTTCTCGGCTTCGTCAACTACCATGATACATGGTGCGTTTGCTTCAGCCATCTTGATGATGTTAGCAGTCTTTTGCTCTGACTCGCCAACAAGCGACCCCTTGAGGTCGTTTGCCTTAATGCGAATTCCGTTTAGTCCCCATTCCTTACATAGAACGGTGGACACAAGTGATTTTCCACAACCGGGAACTCCGGTCATGAACATACCACGTGGGAAGCGTCGGAAACCATACTCGAACGCCGCTTGTGAAAAGCGGTTACGGTAGCGTCGAGCCCATTCCTTGACAGGCTCTAATCCACCAACATCATCGAAACCATAGCGTGGTTCGATTAGTTCGATTCCTTGATTCTTTAGCATTTCCCGCTTCTCCGCCAGGATAAACTCCTTGTCAAAGGTGTCAGTTGACGCCAATGACATTAGTAGGATGTTCTCCATCTGGAATAGCGTTAGTCCAGCGCAAGCATCTGCAATCTGCTCCACTTCCTCATCGGTCATAGATGCAGCCTTTGCATACTTTTCTGCGTGGACTGGGTTGCCTCTGAACGCGTCCAAATAATATGTCACCTTGGACATTCTGTCTTCCTTGTCTGGCAGAGGTAAATCCACTACACGGATTATCTGCTCAAGTTCGACCGGAATGTTCCACTGCTGAGGATTCAGCATGATGACGGTTTTAGGTGTACCAGTTTTTGCGGTCTCCATTAGGAGGACCTTTTGCTGGTCTAATGCACCTGGGTCTCGGGGATTGTTCCCGATATAATTATGCCAATCACAAAGCACGAAGATAGCGCCTTGACCTTCTGTCTGAGGGTCATAGCCTTTGATGAATTCAAAAATCTCATCATAATCGTCGGTCTCGACTGCATCCAAGTTTAGTGGAAGGCAGTCAAGTTCTCGCTTATCATCTTCAGAAAGGTGGTCAACAGAGACTTTACGCCCCTCGCTGTCTTTCTCAAATAAGCCGTACCTTCGGAATCCTGTTGATTGATGCCACACGTACACACGGCGTGAATTCCCTTTATCTCTGGCGAGATTTGGGCATTTACGTAGTGCAAAGTCGCATGCGCGTCTAATTACTTCATCTTCTTCTGGGCTTGTAATTGCGATACCAGGAATGGTGGCTGTTGCACACTCATACAACCTGGTATTCAAAATATCCATTGCGGACACGGTTGACTAATAACTGGTGGGAATAAAAGCAGGAGTGAGGGGTAAAACTCTCTCCAGGTCCGGGGATAAACCCTTCACCGGTTAAAGTGGCTACCCACCACGTGTGTTCTTTTTACAGCAGTATGTCTGGCAGCGCAATGACTGCGTGCCGGCGCACAAAGAGCCTCAGCGAGGTTCTTCTCTGCGGACATATGTTGCCAAGGTGAACTAATGTCCATCGGCAACTTTTGCTCCCTTTATTTAATTCTAAATTTAGAACTTTCAGATTTTATCTTCACAGGCATTCCGTAATCAATCTGGATGACAGAACTTTTCATCCGCCAGGGAAGTCTGGTTTTCTGTTCGATTTCTGCTACTAACATGTGTTCCATCATTAATAGCGCTGTTCAGTTCCATTTTCGCTACTTAGTAGGAAGATAGGTAACTCATCCAGTCTTCTTTCGTAAGATTTTACGTAAGAGACGGATGTGTTCTTACAACTAATCATCAGATAACATCTGTCGTTTGACACTTACCGCTTTTCGACCAAGTCGATTCCGCTTTTCGGTGCAGCAACAGGTTGTTTAATTTCCATAACATTGAGGTTTAAGTTTAAGTTGAGTTTTCGTCGCACGAGAAAGTAGGATTTTTACCACCTTTTCGTAATGACCTTTAGTCCGCTCACCTTTGTTTCCATCTTCGATGGGTATTATCCAACAGGTGTTGTTGTTACCACATATATCCCCCTCCTGCTCACGAGTAGGGGGGGTCCTGTGTAGTATTGACATGTGTTATCCGTTTATTACGACCAAGAACAGGGTCCGTCCCCGAACTCTCCTTTGGGTTGTACACCATGGTTAGGCGGGCCCCAGTTAGGTAAGTGGCCACTAACATGTGTTATCCCACTAATCTTTCGCAGCATTCAGCCAGTTCTGGCTCAATTACGACCGGTATCTCATACCACACAAAGGGTTCTCCCAATATTTCGTCGCACCAGCGTTCATCACTGAACACCGATGGAGTATCTCTGGTTCCAATACCCCGGTGGTAGTCTGTCTCTTACACATGCAACACGTGTTGTTGCGGTAATGGCGAACTTAACGTTCCCTCGGAAGGAACTATTACCCTCTTCAGAATTCGTCTCGCTCTCGTCTCTTAATGTAACATCTGTTACTCGTGATTAACGATAGTTTTGCTGGGCAATGCCCTGGTTGGGTTAGTTCATGATGTTGTCCAACGACATCACCAATGACTCCCCACTTTCTCGTTAATTCCTCCTTAATGTATGAATGTCATTCGTTATCCTTGCGTTCCTGTATTGTCCATCGCAGTCTCGACGACATTATCGTCATCTTTCCCAGCGACTGGGTCACGCTTGATTCGTTCTTGTGATTCTCGAACATGTGTTCCTTGAGTATTTTCTTGTGCTGACATTTAGTCTTCACCTTCTATGTGCACTGCCGTGCAGGCAGTTTATCACACTTACTCTGGTCCACCATGTGTTCTTTCATTCTTACTTCGGAACCGGGTCTGAGACCCATTTTTGTTCCTTTGAATTCGCCACGTGCGCGCTTTGTATAAGCGTCGCTCGCGTCGTTTGAGAAGTGCTGTATGAACCGAATTCGCGTCGTGCATAGCGCGTATAGCGCGCACGTGGCGAATTCATTTTTACGTCATTGCCAATTTCTTGGCTCAGCGGCTTCTGCCAATTCCCGATTGCCCGTTATGGGCTTCATACATCTTTCCCTTCTATTAGTTGGTTTATGGTGTCGAACGACTGCAAACCAGCGTTCAATAGCCATTGTACCCAAATAGAAGCGGCTTCAGTATCTTTCGCCTTAGCGATATTGTTTTCCACAGTAGTTATGGTATCTATGAGATAATGTAACCCGTCGAAGTGAGGACGTAGTTTGTCCAGTTCGGCGTCAGTTAATTCTCTCCCAGCAATATCCAAATTTTTTGGTTCCACGATTGGCCACTCATTCATCGAGTATAGCCTTAATTTCATTGTGCATTTCTTCGCGCAATTCTGTTTGAATAGAATCCTCGGGGACTTCATCGTCGATGTCCCAGCCCATATCATAAGTAGCGATACTGGCTTTTTCTGATTCTCGGTCAAACCCAACTCCTGTGTGGTCTGGGCGCGATACAAGCACGAAGTC
>CEVZ01047441.1_pt1 | contig 17477 bp, 11 predicted proteins | sample 361371 | NCBI WGS metagenome assembly CEVZ01 (sample SAMEA2620217, study PRJEB7988) | marine metagenome | isolation source: saline water (ENVO:00002010), including
TCAAACTTTATCGATATATTCTCCAAGACGGAGAAATCAGCCGTCAACGTGGTGGATTTGACGGTGTTGAATCAGAGTGGGAACGCCAGTGCGTTCGCGGGGGCCATCGTGGCGGAAGGGAACGGCACAGGGGTGGTGTGGGACGAGGAGGGACACGTGGTGACCAACTATCACGTCATAGCGTCGATGTTGGCGAGCATTCCAAAGGGACGAAAGACGAAGGAGGTGGCCAAGGTGACGATTCAGACGGATGAGGGAAGTCGAACGTTCGGTGCGGCGCTCGTGGGATCGTCCAAGGAGAAGGATTTGGTTGTGTTGAAGATTGACGCGCCGAAAAATGTATTAAAGCCGGCGACGATTTCTCCGAGCTCGGACGGCGTGCGCGTGGGGCAAGCCGTGTTCGCCATAGGTAACCCTTTCGGGTTCGATCACACGTTGACCACGGGCGTGGTGAGTGGATTGAATCGCAGCATTCAGAGCCAGGTCGGTTCGCTCATCACGGGTGCGATTCAAACCGACGCGGCGATCAATCCCGGGAATAGCGGCGGTCCTCTGTTGGATTCGAGAGGTCGTCTCATCGGTATCAATACCGCGATATTCACACCCACGGGCACATCCGCGGGCGTAGGCTTCGCCATTCCAATCGATACCGTCAACGCCGTCGTCCCACAGCTCATCAAGAACGGTGAAATCGTCTTTCCGTCGCTCAACGTCAAATTCGCCGACGCCGGCGTCCAACGCGACCTCTCCGTCCCCGTCGGCGGTGGCGCCCTCATCCAATCCTTCATCGGCAACTCCACCGCCCAAAAAGCCGGTCTCTTGGCCACTCGTCGCGGCATCTCCGGCATCGCTCCCGGCGACGTCGTCGTCGCCGTCGACGGGAAACCGTGCTCCGTCGCCGCCGACGTCCTTCGCGAAATCGAGCGCCGCGCCGTCGGCGACGACGTCCAGCTCACCGTCCTCCGCCGCAATTCCGTCGGCGACGCCTCACCCTCGCGCGTCACCGCCACCGTTCCCCTCACGACGGCGAACGATTGAGAGCCGTCTCGCGTCCCGTCGTCTTCCCGTCAGAGATATTTTCTCGTCTGACGTGTACACACACCCATCACCGTTCACGACTCACCAACCAGTCCCCCCCCTCGTGTCCGTTATCCACCCGAGAGTGCGGATCCCCACACGTCGACGCGTCTCGCGCGATGAGCCGACGCTCGACCGATCGCGCGCGCCCGCGCGAGCACCCGCTGTGTTCATTCGCCGCGTGCGTGCCCCCCAAGGACCACGACGAAACGCGCGTTCGGTGCGTCTCGACCTCGACATGAACCGGAGATCGCGCGATGCATGAATACGCGGATCGCGCGACTGACGACCGACGACGACGCGCGTCTCTTCCTTCGATGACGCAGAACCGTCGTGGATGAATGTTTCGAGAAATTACCGAAAGAGTACTACAAGGTGGAGCGGCGCGCGTGCGGCGGCGTCGCGCGCGCGACGACGCACAAGGTGAAGTTTACGAGCGGCGACGGGTACGAATTGGCGCTCGTGAGCGATACGATGACGGCTGAGGAATTGGGGAAACGATTCGAGGAGATGCGAGGGGCGAATGATGATCTGAAGGAGCGATCGTTGGCGTTTAAGTCGTATCTGAAGGAGGCGAGCGATAGGCATAGATTTTCCTTCGTCGTCATCGACGATTCGACCAAGCGCGTGTTCGCGGCGGCGACGAAGTTTAGCGCGCCGTTGTCGTTCGGACACTCGAAGGATGGGACGTTGGTGTTGTTTTGTGGCGCTGGGGGGACAGCGGTGGCGACGCATTGGCCGTTGAACGAACGAGAGGTGAGACAGTGCGCCGAGCAGGGCGCGGCGGCGAGACGACGAAGTTTAGACGTCAGAGAGAGACCGGACGGCGGGACGAACGGAGAGGGACGACGTCGAAGCGTCGATCGTCGAAGCGTCGATCGCGGAAGAAGGAGCGTCGATCGTGGAAGAAGGAGCGTCGATCGTGGAAGAAGGAGCGCGGACGGCGGTAGAAGAGACGAGAACGCCGTGTTCACGTCAGAAGTCGGGTGGGTGGATCCGGGCGCGACGGTGCCGGTGGATTTCAATCACGACGACAAGATTGTCCTCACGCACTTACCGGTGGGACGGTTCGTGTACGGACACGCGTACTTGCAACCGTATGAATTCACTTCGTTTTGGAACAGCGCCGAAAGTAACCGCGCGGGTATGCCGGAGAGAGCCTTCCACAGCGGTAACGACTACACGAAGGATTCGCTGTCCGATAGCCGACGGAGTAGCATGGACGTCGCCGCGGGCGACGCCGCCCCGCGACGAACGAGCGTAGACGAACGTCGCCACAAGTGGGAAACCACGAATTCGAAGTGTGACCGAGAGACGACGTGGAAAAAGAAGGAACCGGAGCCGTCAAATCCCGGCCACCTTCCCCCGCGCTCGCCTCTCAAGGGATCCTCCGAGCCGATCGAGGCGTCCCTGCAGACTCTCACCGTCGATTCCAAGGACACCAAGACCACGAAAGTGGGCAAACTCGGCGCTAAAATCAAGCGCAACCTCTCCCTCGAACGTCTCAAGGACGCATTCGGGATGTCCAAGAAGAAGTAAACGCGACCGCCCCGTTTCTCGCCGCGCGCCGCCGCCCCGTCTTCGCCGCCCGCCGCGCGAACGTGCGACCCATCGTGTAACGACACGCACGCGCTTCCCACATCCTCCGCATCCATCGTCCTCTTCATCTCTTCTTTTTCTCCTCCATCGTCTCACACGCCTCCCCTCGCGCGTCTGACGGACTCGATTCTCGTTCTTCGCGCGCGCCTCGCGCGTTGGGTGTTCGCGCGGGGTCCAAACCCAACGACCCGACCGCTCGCTCGCGCGCGTCTCGATCCGTCCGCACACCCGCGCGCCGTTCAGCGCGCTTCGTCACCCGTCGCGCGCGTCGACGCGCGCGAACGTCTCTCTCGCGCGCGTCGTCCATCGCGCCTCCGCGCGCGTCGGCGCGCGCGTCGACGGGCGATCGATCGTCGCGCGCGCGCTGAATTCATTCATTCGTTCGCGCGGTCGCCATGGGCGCGGAACCGACGATGGAGACGACGTCGACGCGTAAGATGACGGTGAAGACGACGACGGTGAAGACGACGACGGCGAGCGAGGGGAAGGGGGACGGAAACGGGACGTCGCCGACGACGGTGGCGTCGCCCTCGTCGTCGTTCGGGGATTACTTCATGAGAGTGTTCAGAGGCGGCGCGAGCGCGAAGGAGAAACCGGTCGAGGAGGAGGCGAATGAGGTGGTAAAAGACGAGAAAGCGGAGGTTGGGTTGTATGCCAAGAAGGGCACGCGCCTGCGGAAAGCGCAGGATGAGTATGACTTGGCGGAGACGAGGATGGCGGCGGCGCAGACGACGTTCGAAGCCGTGGCGAAGGAGTACGGGACGGCTAAGGAACGTTTGGAGATGGCGCAGAAGAGCGGACTGCCGGGAGCCGCGCAGGTGGCGGAGGCGGCGTTGGCGCAGACGAAGGCGAAGCTCGAGCGCGCGTCCGCTGGGTTTCAAAAGGCTGAGAAGGAATTGCAGAAGGCATCAAAGACGAAGCGCGAGCAAGAGGTGGCGCTGGCCGAGAGCGCCAAGACGAGAGATATCCGTGAACGGTTGTTCGACAGCGCGGGCAAAACAGGTGACTTTGACGCCGATGCCGACGAGGAAGCCAAACGTTTGGCTGCCGTCATCACACTTCAACGCGCGTGGAGACGATACAAGGCGCGCAAGCGCAATCGCAAACCGGAAAACATCGCCAAGCGCGTCGTTCGAGGTTTGCTCTCTCGGCACAGCGCCTTCGCCATGCTCGTCTGGTTTCTCCTATTTTCGGGCTCTTTGTTTGGTCATTCAACGTCCGTGCGAGAGAGCGGCGTCAGAGAAGCCATTCGTACGTTTTCGGCTTTGGATCACGGCTATCTGAAATACGGCGTGTCTTCCGGAACGGTAATGGCGGAACTCACGGTTCTGCGCGCGAAGCACGACAAGGTACTCACTGAGGTTGAAGAGTGTGAGACGTCGTTGAGGGCATCTCGTTCTGGTACCGGTAGCTCACAGAGAGCGATCGAGAAAGAGCTCGCGCTTATGAAGAAGACTTGTCAAGTCGACGACGCCATCGCAGCCAACAGCGAGCTCAAGGTTCTTCGCGCCGAACTTGCGTTGACGAGGCATAAACTCGACGTGCAAAGGAAAGAACACGAACAAAACGTCGAGTATCTGATGGGCGTGCACGAAGCTGAAAATGAAAGATTGATGGCACACGCGCAAGCCAATGTCATGGATGCGAGGCACGAAGGCGCGCAGAGGCTGCGCGAGTCTCAGCTTGAGAACGAAGAGTTACGCAACGATCTTGACCTTTTGCAGCATCGCATCGATATTTATGAGAATGAACGGAAAGGTGAACCGCTCACGACGGCTGCACTTGTGAGCGAACACGACGCAGTCATGAAGACTCTCAGAAAGAAGCACAAGGCTGAAGTTCACAAACTCGAATTCGATTACCGCTCCAAACTTTCTGACAGCAAAGCCGAGAACGCCAAGCTCAAGGATCGGGATCTCAAGAGTCTACACAAGGTGAAGGAAAAGCATCTAGCGACTCAAAAGAGCCTCGAGGATATGGTGAAGTTGTCCGAATCACACGCCTCCGCCGCAAAAGCTGCCGTCTGCTCCTCGAAGCGTTGGGGTCTTCTTTCTTGGCTCGTGTATCCACTCATCGCGTTAGTTGCTCTGCTACTCGGGACGATCGCCAACGAAAATCACCACGCTATGTCGACGGGCGCACCGAAGCCGGTGAGCGCTCCCAAGGCTGAAACACCAGTCAAGGCTGAACCAGCCGTGGGTGTGCCCGTTTGTAAACGCGACGAAGAAGCAGAAAGACAGACCGAGACTCTGCGTCGTCGCTGCGAGGATGCCGAGAAGCAGTGCAAGGACCTGCGAGACCGGTGCGAGTTTGCAGAAGATAGCACTGCTGCTCTGCGTAAAGAAATAAAGAGCCTCCAAGAGGACAATATTCGAGTGAGCAAGCGCCTGTCCGAGCGTGTCGTTATCAGAAACACCAAACTTGATGGTGTCGAAGCCCGAGAGCTGGCCGAAATGGAGCAGCAACTTGAAGAGGAGAACATCAGGCTCACGACGCGAGTGCACGAAGCTCAAGCGCGGGCGCTAGAGCTCACAGAACAAAAAGAAATGTTGACAATCCGCGTCGATACGATTCAAAAGAAGCTGATCGAAGAAGGAGCGACCATCAAAGAACTTTCTGATAGGCTCATCTTGACTGAAAAAGAAAACTTTGAGCTTCGACAAATCATAGAAGAGACTCGCGCGGAGTGCAGAACTGCCGAGAACAAGCTTGAAGAGCTATCGTCAACCCTGGACTCCAGCGGCAAACAACGAGGAAATCTGGAAGAAGAACTTGAAGCGGCGAACAAACGACTCAAAGATGCTGCGGCTCAACTCACGAAATCCGCTGTTGATGGTAAGCACAAAGCTTCAAAAATAGAAGCGCTCACGCTATCGAAGGATGAGGTTGAGAAGCAGTTGGCTGCTGTTTCTGAAGATCTTCTCACGTTCCGAGAGCGCGCGGCTGTTTCTGAGCGCACGCGCATCCAGGTTGAAACGGAGAACGCCGAGTTGCAAGCTCGTACTCGCAGATTGAAGTCTACTCACGAGACGCAGGTCATGCAACTGCAGAAGCGTCTCAAAGAAGTCGAAGAAGAAAGAACGAACCTCGCGGGCGAGCAGGAGCGTCTACTCGAAGAAGTTGTATCCAAGCAAGAAGAGATTGACAACATGATGCAAGAGGTTGTGCAACTTCAAGACAGTGACGACAACCTCGGGCGAGAACTCACTGATTTGGTTCAAATCAACGAGTCCATGCGCGAACGCTTGGAAGACCAAGACGCCGAGCTTAAATCGCTCGGTGAGAAATTGGGCGAGAAGGAGCTTATCATCGTCGAGCACGAGTCGTACATGGAAACTTTGAATTCCCGTTTCCAAAAGACGCAAGCGAAGCTCAAGGCGTGCGAATCTTCTCGAGACGAGGGCATCACATTACTGCGCAATAGAGATACGCGAATTCAATTCCTGGAAGAAGAGCTCACGTCCGTGCGTGAAATGCAAAGCACGAACAGCGCGCGGTTATCCGAACAACTCAAGCGTCTGGGTGAGCTCGAAATGGACTCGGGACGTAAACACGCAGCGAAGGAAGCCGCGGAATTGCAGCTCGAGCAATACGAAGAGCAAGCGAAAAAGACCATCGCGCGCCTCGAACACGAGCTCGCGGAATTGCAAAACCAACTTGCCGCAGAAAAGGCGAACAACGAGACGCTTCGCACTGCTGACGGTGTGAACGCGTCCAAGCTGCGACAAGAGGCTCGTCAACTTCAAGAGAAGATTGCTGAGCTGAACGCGTGCGAGACGGAGAAGGGACAAATGGTGGAAGAAATAGCGCGACTGGAGAAGGAGCTGGAAGAATTGCGTAAACGACTTGCCGAGCTTTTACAAGAACTAGGAGAGTTGAAGAGCAATCGTCAGACGCGAGCTCCACCTTCTCCGCCGGTCGAAGAAGCCGAGATGGTAGAGGAGCGCCAGCAGCTTGTATACGATGAAGCCGCGAGCATGCTCGAAGGATTACGGCGGGTGTCGTTGTTCAACCTTCTGTACTCAGTGTCGTTTTCTAAGGTTCGCGACCAGCGTCAGTGGAAGGCTTTGACACTGAGCGCCCTGTGCGAAGCGGTGCGACCGTTACCGGTGAATCGAAAGCGAGACAGTATGTATTACGCAAAGAAGCGCTCGGCCCGGGTGCTCATCCACTTGGCGTCGACGCCGCACCATCACAAACTTTCGCGATCTGGCTGGCTTGAGAGCGAACAGGGAGCGATGGAGTTCGTCGTTGGCTGGCACGAAGCAGAAGACGTGTGGATTTGGGCGACGCGCGCGTTGGCCGCGATCTCTCGCATCTTCCAAGGCCCCAACGCTCATCAACTCTATCAACTCGGCGGTTTACAAGCCGCGTTGGAGTTGATGAGACACGCAGAGTCGGACAAGGAAATTCAACTCCACGGCTCTCGAGCGATCAGTGGTTTGGTCTCGGGCGATCTCGCCTTTTTCGGTCAAGAGGCACCGCAGATTGTTTCTGGAAGCGCCCTCGAAACGCTCGCAGTCACTCTCCGCACCTTCCCGCTGGACGCGCGCATAGTCCGCGCCGCGTCCCGCGCCGTCTGGGTCTGCGTTCACCTCGGCCGCCAGTTCGGCCAACACACGTTCGTCCAACAAGGAGTCTACGAACCGCTCATGTTCGCCATGAACTGCCATCTCAGCGACATAAAGATTGTCGAATCGTGCTGCGGCGCCGTGCTCGCCGCCGCCGCGCGCAATCCGGACACTCAGGATAAACTCGCCGAGGCGGGCGTGCGCGACATCGTGCGCGACACCCTGCAGAGCATCGAACAGATCAATTTCACCGGTGCATTCTCCGACCTCAGCGATTGGCTCTTCGAGTCCTAGACCGACATCTTCAATCAATTATTGACAATAACAAATCCGTGTACACTGACCGACCGATGAGTCCCAAAGTCCCCACGCGCGATTCCTCACATCGACGCGTCTGCGCCCGCGACCGTGACACCGTGGACCGACAGACGGACCGACAGATCGACCGACGTCGAAAGACTCGTCTTCGCGCCCGCGCCGTCGTCTCGACGCACCGCGCGACATGCCCGCCGCGTCTTTGAAAACGTCACGAGCCGCCGCCGCCACCGCCGCCGGGAAACGCATGGAGAAAACGGGCGATGTCATCCCGCTCGTCGCGGTGAAAAAGGCGCGAAAGGGCACCAAGCGCGAACTCCCTCGCGTCATCTACGTCGGACACGTGCCGCACGGCTTTTACGAGGCGCAGATGAGGGAGTACTTTGGGCAATTCGGTGAGGTGACTCGAGTCAAGGTGAGCAGGAATAAAAAGACGGGGAAGAGCAAACACTACGCGTTCGTGGAGTTTAAGCACCCCGAGGTGGCGGAGATCGTAGCGGAGAGCATGAATAATTACTTGTTGGCGAATCAAGTGCTGAAGATTGAGCTGTTGGAGCCGGAGAAAGTGCACCCGAAGACGTTCGAGGGGACGGGGACGAAGTTTAAGACGGTGCCGTGGCAGCGACGCGCGGCGGCGACGCATAACAGAGAGAGAACGGAGGCAGAAACGAGAAAACGAAACGCGGGGTTGATCAAAGCGGAGGAGAAGCGACGCGCGAAGATCGCGGCGGCGGGTATTGATTACGATTTTCCAGGGTACAAGGCGATTTTGTCCACGGAAAAGCCGAAAAAGGCGGCGAAAAAGGCGAGCGAGGACAAGAAGAAGCCCGCCAAGGCGAAGACACCGGCCAAGGCGAAGACACCGGCCAAGACACCCGCGAAAGCTAAAACCTCGGCCAAGGCGAAGACTCCGGCCAAGGAGGGAGCGACACCGAAATCCAAGGACCCGACGCCAATCGCGAGAAAGACCCGCGGCGCGGTGAAGCGCGCGAACGAGACGCCCGCGAAACCGGCGAAGAAAGCAAAGAAGTAGTTCGTTGTAGTAGCCTATGAGTACAGTATCTTACAAATCTAAAATGTTGTCATCGCGCTCGATGGCGGGTAAAACCGTCGATGTCGGGAGAACGCACGAATCCAACACCGACGGCGCTCCGTTTTGCGCGCGAACGAGAGGAATTTCCTCAGGGAAAGTGTTCAGTGGCGTGACCGAGGGCGGTGGTCGCTGATACATTTGAATCTGATCGATCGTCGGTACCTCAACCTTCTCGTGCTCACTCATCGCGTCATCACGAGTCGGACTCGTCCGTGCCGCGGTGTCGTCGCGAATCGTGTCCTCCATTTGCTCTTCGTAGAAGTGTTGCAACACCGTTTGACTCGCGCTGAGCGTTTCAGAGAGAGTGTGTAGTTCCTGTGTGTCGCTGATGAAGGATGGGTGGAACATTGATCCACTTCCATGCGCGGGTGGGCGATGGGAAGAGCCGCGATCAAATCGATGACGAACGTCACCCTTGCTCGACGTCGGCGCGTCCTTGAGATTGTGAAACGATCTCTTCAGCACACTCGCGCTGAGGTCCGCGGATTTTCCGAGCGCACTTTCGTTCGTGTTCGAAAATCCATTCAACGAATTGAGCATGTTACGTCCGGACGTATCCGGTTCCCATGTTGGATACGTCGCCTGGAACGTTAAAAAACTCTTTTCCATTTTCCCTTGTCTGCTTCGATTCGATTTTTCCGCGTGACTCGGGGCGCCGTAATTCTTGTTACCGTGACGGTTGAAATCGAACGCACTCAACGAACATATGTCCCCGACGCCAGATTTGTTCGTCGTGAATTGGCGAACGAACTGGATGATGTCGTCGGCGGAATCGCAGAGAGGAAACCACAGCACGAATGGAGCCGCGAAGACAGATGCAATCTCTTCGAGAAACATGGCTGATTTCAGCGAAAAGAAGGCGTTGAACTCACCCTGAACGTCTTCTTTGTGCGCGGCATCTCGCCAGTGTTTCGGCAAGTAGTGCGTGTGCGATACAATCTTGGACATGACTGCGTTCGGTTCGAACACCGCGTTCTCCGTCGCCATCAACGCGCGCGAAGACGCTAAAATTGTACCGAGCACCGCCGTCACCCACAGCAAATCTCGATCACCTATATACGCCTGAAGTAATCTATCGTCTACCACGGCGCAAAAGAGCGCGCACGCAGCGAACGACCCGATCACGTACGACACAAACTTGGCGACGATGTTCACGACGGGTGAAGGGAATTGCGCCACGTACTTTTTCGCGTGAGGATACGCCGCCGCCAATCTCTGTTGCGTAAAGTGCGGCAACTCGTTGAATTCGCGCATTCTCCAGTACGCGTACGAACTCCAGTCTCTCGCACCGACGGTGGAGGGCGTGTTGTAAAACTTTTCCGCGTACGACAACACGAAATACATCGAGAGAAAGATGGCGACAAACGGCGAAAGAATCGCATTGATGACGGCGAGACACCTGAACCGATGACGAAGGGCCGTTACGTCGTAAAAAGACGGTCGAATGTTGAAGTGTTCGTCGAACATTCCGTGAAACACCGCCAAATCGATGTTCCATTCGATAACCTTCGTGAACCATCGATGGTCGCGCATCCCCGGAACGTCGAGCGAGAGCCGCAACACGTCTCTGTTGACCATGCCCGTGAGATAGTTTTCCTTTCTCAAAATCCTCGCCACGATGTCGTGCTCGTTCAAATCGCGCGAGATGCTCAGTCGTGTCGTCGCCTGTAAGTGCACGACGCGTTGAAGCACCTCGGGCCAGGTGATGGTGTACAAATCTCTATCGCTCAGCGCGAGCTTTTGGTTGCAAAACGCGCGCATCGCCGCCAACGGCGCCGCGTCGTGCGCCAACGTCATCGCGCTCCAAATCCAATACAAAGAAAACAAAATCAAATACAGAGTCACGACACCATTTCTCACCCACCCACCGTATCGATACGGTTCCCCATACACCGCATCTCTCAATATATCGCACTGTTCGGGCTCGGACGCGCACGTCGTCCGCAAATAGTCGTAGTTTACATACAACAACAGAAACCCGCTCAACCAAATCGTGAACCCGAGCGTGCACAGATTCACCACCCTCGACGCGAGCGCGCACCTGTACCCCTTCGCGTTGAAATACGCGTACAAACGCGCGAAAGATTCATCCAAATTACCGTCTCCGCCTCCGAACGCGTCTCGCGCCTCCTCGTCCTCCTCTCGCGCCGCCTCCGCCTCCAACAATCCCTCGTGTTCGTGCGCGCTGCGTCGCCGCGAAAACACACAGAGAAGACATCATCGCATCGTCAATCACTCGCTCGATCGCGTCCTCGTCGTCTCCAGAGATCCTCCACGAATCTCTCGACGTGCCGAGTCACGCCGTTCGAATCGCGCGCGTCGACCGTCCTCTCGCACCTCTCCAGCGCGTCGTACGCGTCCTCGTCGTCCATGACGATCGAACGTCGCGCACCGCGCACCGCGCGCGTCACCGCGCGTCTCGAGAACTCGCGGGAGACGCGCGACGCGGTGGAATGTGACGAAAAGATTTAAAACTCAGCGCGACGGTTACGACGCGCCCGGCGGTTTCGGGACGACGAAGAGACGCGCGCGGAGATCGCGGAGAGGAACCCGTGAAACGGTGTGATACAAACAAATACACGCCCGCGGCGGAGGAGGACGCGACACGCGCGAGACGCGCGAGACGCGCGACGACCGCGCTCACGACGGCGGACCGACGAGCGCGGCGTGGACGCCGAAGAGCGTGAAAAAAACGCCGCTCGCCGCGGCGACGACGCGCTCGGAATTCTGCGCGCGATCGGCGAGTCGACGACCGCCGAGCACGGCCACGCCCGTACACGCGGCGTGACCGAGACTTCCACCGAGCGTGACGCCCAAAACATCGCTCGCCGCCGCTAAACCGACGGTGGCGATTTGAGACCTATCGCCCCACTCGGCGAGAAACGTCACCGCGAAGGATTCGGCGAACACCGCCGACGCGCGCGACCGTCGGCGTCGTCCCGCGAGTTCAGCCTCCACTTCGTCGAGTTCGCTCGCGTCGCCGTCGTCACCGTTTGACGTCATCGCGTCTCGAAGCGACCGAAGACCGAAGACGAAGAATAACGTCGTCGCCGCGCGATGCGTCGTCTCCGCGCGCATCAGCGTCGGCGCCGCCGCGCCCACGATCGCGCTCAGAGCCGTCATGACGGTCAACGCCGACCACGAGCCGAGGAACACGACGGCGCGCGCGTGCCGCACGGCCAAGAGCGCGGCGATGAAGAATGTCTTGTCACCGATTTCCGAGAGGACGATCATGGACGCCGACTTGGCGAAGCCCTCGAGGAATTTCTCCGACGCGCGCGCGCCGAGGAGGGCGCGCATCGTTCGATCCATCGCGCGACGCGACGCGACGCGACGCGATCGTTCGCGCGCGCGCGCGTCGCGGGCGTCGTCGAGGAATGGCGCGCGAACGCGCCAACCGTCCCCAAAAGGCGGCGCATGCGACGCGCGGCGCTGAGGACGACGAAGGCGGCGCTGATGAGAGCCAAGTCGACGCGTGAACCTTCGTTTTACGCGTGTCCGGCCGCGCGCGAGGCGATGCACCGATGGACGCTCGTCGAGGGCGACGTCGAGGGCGACGCGGTCGCGTTCGCGCTGTGTCGACCGAACGCCGAGAGCGCGATGCGAGCGCCGTGGACGACGCTGTGGGTGGAGGAAGAGGAATCGGAGGCGCTCCCGAACGCGTGCGCGGTGGTTCGAGACGCGTTTCCCGTCGTCGGGAGCGCGAGAGGTGGGGAGGAACTGTCGGCGTGCGTTCGCGCGGCGACGCGAGAGGAGCGAGACGCGAGCGGCGGGGCGGCGGTGCTCGTGCGACGGGATCGAGTGCGAGAGAATCCGTTGATGGTGGACGTGTACGAGCGACGAGACGCGATGGGGACGCTGATGCTGAAGCACGCGGGGAGAGATTTGTTTGATTGGTTGAGGGAGCGAGGCGTTCGCGCGGCGACGTCGACGGCGTTCGACGACGCCGAGGGTGAGAAACGGTACGCGCTCGTCGGGCCGAGCGATGGATTTTTCCGAGAGTCGAAAGTCGTGCGAACGGGTGATGCGTCGACGTCTGGACGACAGAGCTCGAACGCGTGTCTGATGATCGCTCCGAGCGCGTTTGCGCTCAACGCGCACGCCGCTCGTGATAACCATTTCATGGATTCAACGAATGACGGCATGAGCGCGTTGGAGATTCGAGAGAGAGTGTCCGCGGAGTTTAAAGCGCTGTACGCTGGGCTAAGATCGATGGGTGTGCGCATCAGCTTGTTTTCACACGACTCGTCTCACGATACGCCGGACGCCGTGTTTCCGAACAACTGGCACACGCTTCGCGACGGGAAATTAAAACTTTTCCCGATGAAGGACGAAAATCGCCGACGGGAGCGACGAGAGGACATCATCGAGTTTTTGAAGCATCAAAACCCGAACCTCGTCGTCGACGACTCTCTCCTCAAGTTTGAGAAGGCGGATCCGCCGAAATTCCTCGAAGGCACCGGCTCTCTCGTCATCGACCACGAAGCGCGCGTCGCCTTCGTCGCGCTCTCCGAGCGCGCGCACGAAGACGTCGTGCACGAACACTGCAAAGCGGAGGGTTTGACTCCCATCACGTTCACATCATTGGACGCCAAGGGTCGACCCATCTACCACACCAACGTCATGCTCAGCGTCTGCACCTCAGTCGCCGTCGTGTGCGCCGAATCCATCCCCGACCCCGACGCTCGCCGACGCGTCCTCGACGCCCTCTCCACCGGCGGTCGCACCGTCGTCGACATCACCTTCGCCCAAGTCGACGCCTTTTGCGGCAACGTCCTCGAGGTTCGTCGCGCCGACGGCGCGCCCGCGCTCGTCGCCTCCGCGCGCGCCTGGCGCGCCTTCACCCCCGACCAACGACGCGTCCTCACCGCCGCGTTCGAAGATCGCATCCTCTTCGTTGACTTTGACACCATCGAGCGCGTCGGCGGCGGCGGCGTTCGGTGCGCCATCGCCGAGCACTTTCTCTGACTGAAACCTCTCCTCTGAAAAAACTATCCATGAATTGATTGATTGATTGCGCATCGCTCGAGCGACCGCGCGCCGGAGATCGCGACGCGCACCGCGCGCACCGCGCCGAAACCTCAACCGCGAGCGCTTTACCGCGCGCTCGCTCGAGCGATACTCGAATCCCGAACGCGCGCGCGCGTCGAACGCACTCGCGCGAAAAACGCGACCAGTGGCAATTCAATTCGAAGGCGGTTGACGGTTGGCGACGAATCGAAGCCCTGAACGTCGCCGACGATGTCTCTTCGTAAATTGGAGGCGTCCGTGCCTCACTGCAAGCGCGATCACGTCGTGGAGACGCTCGTGCACGAGGGTGGGATCGGACACGAGACGCACGTCGGGGAATTCATCGTGTGCAAGGAGTGCGAAAACTGCGTCGTCGTCATGGTGGTGTGCACGTCGGCGCGCGCGGGGGAGTTGATGAACGTTCTGACGCGTGCGGGCGTGGGCGTGGCGTTCGGCACGATCACATCCATCCCCGTCGCGAGTCAACGTCCCAATCCCGTCGCGCTCGTGGGGGAGTTTAAGGAACTCAAGGCGAAGGTCGAGGCGCAAGCGGAGGAGGATCTCGGGAAAGATCGGCAGTTTCAGCGAAAGTGGAACCGACGCAAGGCTCGATTGGAAAAACATAAGATTGAATACGTGACGACGTCAACGACGAAGAGCGTCGAGGAGTTGTTCAACGAAATCGTCGAGCAATCGTACGATGGATGGGGATTTTACATTTCAGTCATGTGCGCGAGCATCATCGCCGGCGTCGGTTTGTTGACAAACTCCGCCGTCGTGGTGTTGAGCGCGATGCTCATCTCCCCGTTGATGGGTCCTATCTTGAGTTCAGCCTTCGGGTTGGCGATCGGTGACCCCATCCTGTTCTGGGGATCGGTCTTCGCCGAGGTACGAGCAGCCCTCGTCACCATCTTAATGGGCATGCTCATAGGTCTCGTCTACGGTCCGTACGCGGTGTCGTACGGCGAAAATCCCATACCGACGGGTGAGATGTCCGGTAGAGGTCAAACCGCGGGTCTCCTGGGTGGTTTGATCATCGCTCTCGCCTCCGGTGTGGTCGTGGCGAACGCCATCTCGAGCAGCGGGGTGAACTCTCTCGTCGGCGTCGCCATCAGCGCGTCGCTCTTGCCGCCGATCGTCAACTCTGGCATCATGATTGTCTTCGCGTTCGACGTCTCGAGTGGATGCTCGCGAATGGATCAGATGTGTACCTACTCTCGCAACGATTTCCTCAAGGATGCCGGCATCTCCTTCGCGCTGTACTTTATAAACGTCGTCGTTATCATCGTCGTCGCCGGAGGCATCTTTTACAACCAAAAAGTGGGCCGCTTCAGAGGCTTTTTGGTCGCCACGGAGACGCACGACCTTCTCGACGTCGCTAACGCGCACGTTCGCAAGAAACTTCAAGTCGCCACGGGCATCAAGGGCGCCGTCGACGATCGCGCTTTCGATCACATCCTCAGCGAAGTCACCCACATGGAGCCGAAAACCGACGTCGAAGGCGCGCCGGAGGACGGCTTGGTCAGCGGCTCCATGGGTAAAATCCCTTCCGAGCACATCTCCGACGAATTCTCCGTCCTTCGTCCATTCGACGAACCGAGGGGCGTCAAGCGTCCCTTGTTCGCCAAGGCCGAGGACCACAAACAGGTGTTCAACTGGGTCAAGGACGTGCACCACCTCATCACGCGATGAGACCGACCCGCCGTCGCCGTCGCGAGACGACACCCTCGATCCGTTCGCGCGACGCTCGCGACTGAAAAAATATATCGCACCGAACGTTAAAACTTACATTAAATACCACCCATCGCGTCATGTATCAATCAACCTCCCCATCCGTCCGTCCATCCATCTGTTCGCGCGCGCCGCCGTCTCGCGCGCGCGCGCGTCGACCCCCCCTGTGCACCACCACACCCATAGTCAACACCTCAATTCCCCATCGAGGCGCCCTCCCGCACGCGCACCGTCGGTGAATGCAACCGTCGCGATGCCGAGGGAGGGGACACACGACGGGTCATGACTCACGAAACCGAATCGTCACCCACCCCCCCTGTGCGCGCGCGCGCGGTCGCACGCGGTGCCGATCTCGCGCGTGATGACCACCGTCCGCAGACGACGACGCGCGCGCGCGCGCGATGGTGACGTCGGTGATGCCCGCGATGATGCCCGCGTCCTCCTCGGTCGCGTCTTCGAGACTCGTCGGGCGACGACGCGGCGGTGTCGTCGCGAACGTCGAGAGACGGGCATCCGTCGACGTCGACATCGCGACGACGGGACGACGCCGGTGGGGAGGCGGGGTGGTGACCGGCGCGATGCGATGCGGGCCGGGCGCGCGAGAGGGAACGCGCGCGAGGGATGCGCGCGCGAGGGCGGTGATACCTCGACCGGGGGCGACGGTGGAGAAGGGAATGGAGATTCCGTCGTACGAGCACGTGCGCGAGGCGTACGAAAAGGTCGCCGGAGGGGTGGTTCGATCTCGATGCACGCACTCTCGGTCGCTGAGCGCGCTGATGGGGATGGAGATTCATCTGAAACACGAGTGGGAGCAAGCGACGGGGTCGTTCAAGGAGCGAGGGGCGAGAAACGCGCTCTTGGCGTTGGACGAGGAGCAGCGCAAACGAGGGGTCATCGCGGCGAGCGCCGGAAATCACGCGTTGGCGTTGGCGTATCACGGACGTGAATTGGGGATCCCGGTGACGGTGATCATGCCGTCGATCGCGCCGTTGACGAAGATCACCAAGTGTCAAAAGTTGGAGGCGCGCGTGATTCTTGAAGGGGATACCATCGCGGATGCCGCTCAGTACGCTCGCGAAAATTTCGTCGAGGCGGGAGAAAGGCTCAAGTACATCAATGGGTTCGATGATTTCGAAATCATCGCCGGTGCGGGATCGGTGGGGATCGAAATGCTCGAAGACGTGCGCGACGCCGACGCCGTGGTCATTCCGGTTGGTGGAGGCGGTTTAATCGCCGGCGTGGCGCTCGCCATCAAGCAGCTCAAGCCGGGGTGCAAAGTCATCGGCGTCGAGCCGGAGCGATGCGCATCGATGACGTTCGCGCTCAAGGCGGGCGAGCCGGTCCTGGCTCCGACGACGTCCACGCTCGCTGATGGTCTTGCCGTGCCTACGGTTGGGCCGCGATCTTTTGAAACCGTCAGAAACTTAATTGACGAGCTCGTCCTCGTGAGTGAATCGGACATCGCGCTCGCCATGTTGCGACTCCTTGAAAACGAAAAGCTCGTGCAAGAGGGCGCGGGCATCTCTGGCTTGGCCGCCATTCTCACGGATAAGCTCCCGCATCTCAAGGGAAAGAAGGTGGTCGTCGCAATGTGCGGCGGTAACATTGACACGAGCACTCTCGGAAAGGTGCTCGAGCGCGGTCTAGTCTCCGACGGTCGTCTCGTGCGCTTCTCCTGCGTCGTGCCGGATCGTCCGGGCGGAATCGCGGGCGTGTGCAACAAGATCGCGGACGTCGGCGCTTCCATCAAGCACATTGTTCACGAACGAGCGTGGTTGGACCAAGACTCTCACTCCGTCCTCGTCGACGTGGAGTGTGAAGTGACGGATAGTTTCATGGGCGAGCGTTTGTATGACGCCATCAGCAAGAGCTACACCCTTCGCACCGCCAACTTTGGACCGGCGAACAGACCTCGAATCTATCCGGGGACGGGCATTCGTCCAGAGAGCACGGAAGCGAGTGGCGACGACTTGTCGAACCCGATCACCGCTTGTGACATGTTCGACGAAGACTGCACCGCGGTGTTCGCGTCTGAGGATGAAGAATAAATGCGCGCGCAAAATACAGTACATGATAAAAAA
>CEVZ01061775.1_pt1 | contig 17470 bp, 13 predicted proteins | sample 361371 | NCBI WGS metagenome assembly CEVZ01 (sample SAMEA2620217, study PRJEB7988) | marine metagenome | isolation source: saline water (ENVO:00002010), including
CCTGAATGTACAGCACTATCAGTCTTAGCTATAACCCAGTCAGCCGTATTAGTAAAAGTTTCTCCACCCGCTGATAAAGATATACTAGCTTGTCCACCTCCGTTTGAAGTTGCAGTAAATCTTCTTTGGACAGCAAAAGACACATCTGTTAGCGCCTTTGGTCTAGAATTTGGTAATCTAAACAAAGCAGTATTTGCTGCAGGATCTTTTATAACTGCTTTATTAAGCTCAAGTGTTGGTCTGAAATAATTTGAAGTACTCGTTCCAATACTCTTAACACTTCTAAAAGCTTTACCAGAATTTAATTGAACATCCATAAGATGATATTTTAAATCAGAACCAACTGAATTTATCGCTTTAACTCTAGCAGTACCTATTGTAGAGCCAAGATAATCAACGCTATCTCTTAAATCCATTTTTTCATAAACATTTATATTTGGTAAGCCATGTGTATCTGAATCAGTGCTTGGATTAACCACTACACTATTACCGTATTCTACACCAATAGCCTCGTTATTGATTGTAATAGTTGAAGTTGGTTTTTGTATTCTTAACGTGGTAGGAAAATCTCTAGATGCTCTAAATCCATCAACTACCGCCGTACCAGCACTAACGTTCATTAATAAGTGAGTGTTTTCAGAATCTAGTCCAAAATCTACAGTGAAAGGCTTTACAATATAATCTCCAGAATTTTCAAAAATTCTTTTTGCTACAACTTCATTTGGAATATTATAAGCATCATCAGAAGAGATAGCATTGTATATCACACCATCTTTTACAGTTGCCACGTGTATAAAACTTTTGTCTGAATCAACTTCAGATTCTACATCTATAGTTAATCTTATTCTATATCTGTCTGCTCCGGGAGCGGATACGTCTGGAACAGCCCCTTGATTATCAAAAAGACCTTGATCGTCTGTGGTCGTTACTATATCTTCTACAACTAAAAATCCTAAGTTTGTGTCGACTTTATCGGAATACTTTGAAATTATCTTTGATTGATCTTCAGTAAATACAAAATGTCCTCTTGCATAATATACACCTGATTTTAATGTTGCTAATATTCCTACGCCTACTGCCGGATTTGCTGTAGTATTAGTTGATTGTACAGTGAGAGTAACACCTACTGCAGTACCTGAACCAGTTAAGTTTTCTCCTGCTGTAACTCTTAATGTATTTGCTCCAGCCGTTCCACCGGATGTGTCAGTATATTGAACGTATAAAGTAGCAGGATCAGAAGCAGTGGCAGCAACAACTTGTAATACTTTTACTTTTATTGTAGAAGTGGCTCCTGTAAACACGGCGTCTAATAAAATGGACGTGTCTGTAGGTAAAGAGTTTGACGTAGTGTCTAATTTTATAAACTCATATTTTTGATTTAAGTTTGCTCCACCCGGTTTTACTACTGCTCCTTCTTTAAAAATATTATTACCAAATCTGGATATTTGGTTTTGTAAAAAAGTTTGTACCTGCGTTAATTCTCTCGCTTGTAAAGCTTTACCAGAATTAAATAGAATTCTATGATAGCCATCACTATCTCTAAAATCATCTTTATAAGTAGTTGAGAATGTAGTATTAGTTAGAGTTGTCGCCATTTTTTATACCTTATAATGTGATTACCACTTTAATATCTTCTGTTTGTCCTGAAGCTCTCGAAACTGGTGCTCTGTTTTCTATATATAAAATCTCTCCAGACGTTTTATTGACATCGCTTACGTCAAAAGCATTTGTATCAGCATCTACACCAGCTGCAGCTAAAGTTCCAGAACCACCTCCGGGAGCTGTAACGTTTTCTCCTTCTTGAAATGGTAAGAAACCTGTAAGAGCAGAATCTTGATGAACGATTAATTTTGGATGAAACCCAGTGGTAATGTCAACACCATCGATTATTGCTTTTGCTCCAGACGTTCCACCTGTTACTATTTTGTCTATGTCAAAGGTGTCAGTTTGAGTTGAATCGGTAAGCCTTAAAGTTTGTAAAGATAATCCAGTAGAAGCTGCATAAAAACTACCTGATGCCGCACTATCTGAAGCAAATGGATTTCTTATAAGAGCAACTTGTCTGAAATTTTGAGCTGTAGTGCCTTTTCCAATTAAGAAAGTTTTTCTACTTACTGTACCAGCATCACCTTCTCCTTCTGGTTTTATATTAAACATTAATGAAGTAGCTTTAAGTTCGTCTCTTGGATCTGCTCCCATACCACTATCTCCAGCAAATATGGCTCGAGCTGTAGCTTGTGTTCCACCTGAACTGTCAGGAGCTGCTATGGTAATACTAGCAAAGTTATATCCATGTCCCATCTTCATACAACTGTCTGCGCTAGAGTCAAGTTCTATCTTAGTTATCACTCCACCTACTGCTGTAGCAGTAGCGACTGCGCTGTCTCCATCTCCTACTATCGTCACAGTTGGATTTGAACTAGTATAACCAGTACCACCGTTAGTAACTACAACTCCTATAATTTGCCCTGGAGTCGCGTTACTATCGACTTCTTTTTGCTGTTCTTGAATGACCGTAAAGTTAGATGTGCCTGTTAGAGTATCAACTTTAGCAGAATCCATGGTTTGTTTTTCAACTGGCATGAAGTTTGCTGATAAAAATTTATTTGCGTTTGGAGCGCTTAGTGTATATAAAAATTTCCACTTATATCCATCAGAAGTCTTAAATGGTTTTACAGTGTCAGTTATTGCTGGCTTTACGGTTGATGCTAATGCAGTTCCATTATTATCTCTACCTTGTTGTAAACATATATAGACTTGGTTTTCTTCAGTTAGTACGTAGTATGTGTTACTTGGAATAGTTGTTAAGTCGTCGTCGTACGCGCTGTAAACTCTACCTGAAGTCCAATTATGTCTTGGTACTACGAAAGAAGTTCCTTCAACTTTTTTCATAGACTGTATCGCAGATCGCATGCCTCTTACTGTTCTTGGTGTGTCAGTAGGAGTTGGAACAGTCTCTGCAGAATCCCATTGACTTGACTTTCCAATGGCGATATAGTAGTTATGCGAACCAGAAGTAGTCTCATCGAGAATATTCTGCATCATTTGCTTCTTAAATAAATCTGTAATTATTGCTGGCATTTTCTATTCCTATGATATTATTATCGAATTAGCTGAATCATTTCCACTAAGCATAAACCATTTTGCTCCATCCCATATACATTGACTTGCGGTATTTTGAGGTATAGCAAAACTAGTGCCATTAGCAAAACTTGTAGGTGTTATTGTAGCTACACCAGCTCCTTTATTCGTAAAAATTTTAAATTCGCCTGTTGTAGTACCGGGTCCTAATGATATTGCTAGTGCTGAACCACTATTACATATTATAAGTGTAGAAGCCGAATCAGCTAGACCTCCATTATGACCATTAGAATCAGCTTCGTCTGAACTAAATGCTGCCTTATTTAAGGCTACGGAACCTTTACCTTTTGCGGTTAAAGTTATGTTTAAATCAGAGTGGTTACCGGACGCTGATATACTAGGACTGTTAGTTCCTGCGGCATTTGTTATAGTTAATTCGTTAACTGCTCCTACGGTTCTAACTAAATTTATAAGTTCGTTTCCACCAGAATCGTTAATACTTTGTTGAATAACTGGTCTATAAACTGTAGGCGATGTTAATGTCTTATTTGTTAAAGTATCAGTTGAAGTTCTAGCAACAAGAGTATCAGAACCTGATGGAATTGTAACTGTTCCACCATTAGTTATTGACGCTATCGTAGGGGTAGTTAAAGTCTTATTTGTAAGAGTGTCGGTCGAATTTCTTAAAACTATGGTACCTGTAGCATTAGGTATAGTAACAATTCTGTCTGCAGTAGGCTGATCGACTATCAATTTTGTTTCATGAGAATCAGCAGTCGTGCCCTCATATATTATAGTACCAACACCACCTGAATCTTTTATTGTTACTTGAGTAGTTAAACTAGAACTGTCACCACCAAGTTGTTGATATAACTCAACGAAGTTTGCGTTTATCTTAGTTCCAGCCGCACGTAGTGTATCACCTGTACCGTCGTTTGCTGATGAACCTATGCTAATATTTTGTCTTGTCATTTTTTATCCTAAATAATAGTTCTATTTATACTAGAAAGTTGAGTCTATTAAATAATTTGAGAACATTTCATTATCCATGGTCTCAGTTGTAAGTGAAAAGTCTGGTCTTGAAGTACCAGCGCTATCACCTATATCACTATCGTCAAACTTAAATGAGTTAACACCAATAAGATTATTTATCGATCCGTAAAACTTATCAAGTTGAGTTGATGTCAAAGTTTGATATACGTTTACTAATTGATCTAGCCCTACTCTAAAATCGTTCGTTCCATTTCCATCTGAATCTAATAACGCAGTCATCTGTGTAAATGGACTTAATAACGTAATTACAGCTTCAGAAGTAACAGTAGGACCTGCGGAAGAATCTAGTATAGCTAAAGGCATGAGGCCTATTCCAGCATCAGCCTCAGTATCAGAAACAATCCTAGTTCCAATAAAAAATCCGGCGGGATGCATAAACTTTTTATATAATTCTTCCCAAGTGTTTGTAGATAGGGCAGTCTTTATCAAAACAGAAAATACTTGATAAAGTTGACCATTTTGTATTATCTTTAAAGAATCAGGACCTATCTTCGAACTTCCTACCGTAAATATATCTTTTTTAGGAAACTCTACTTCAACTGCTTCTTGAAAAAATAGTCTAAAAAATTCTTCTACGGCAAATCTTGTTCCTTTATTTCTTTGTAACTCTGCAAGTCTAGTTGCAGCGTATCTTGGATCTGTAAAAGCATCACCATTAGGAAGTCCACTTGCTATCTCTGATATTAAGTTATTAAGTTGTTGAGTTGCATGAATATCTCTTAAATCAAAAGACTGCTTTACATCTTTACCAAAAGAATGAGTACCATCAGAATCTAAGAATTGATAATATTTTTCTAAAAAAGTTATAAATTTTGGATAATCACCACCGAAATATTCTGGAAGAGCCTCACTAACTTTTCTATGTATGAAGTTTTTTGGTCTTCTACTATGGTGATATTCAATTGACATTATAATGTTACCGCCGTGTTTTGAAAGTCTAGTAACGCAGTTGATGAAGATCTTTGAGTATCAACATCAAGGATAAAGTTACGAAGAGGCCTGATAGTACTTTGATTGGCTGGCACTACAGAAAACTTTATAGAAGATCCTACTATTGCGGAAGGATTAAATCCAACTAAGTTAATAGTACCTTTAGCTGCATCATAACTGCCTATGTTATCAACTTCTACTGTTCCGTCTACGGAAACTATTTGAAGTTTATTAGAGCTTAATTTATTTTTGATACTACAATTTTTTGTGTTAAAAGTAAAGTTAGTAGAAGTTACAATGGTGTCAAGTGGATCAGGAGCAGCAATTGTTGCTGGATAACTAACAGTGTAAGATAGTGGACTTCCTATACTTGGTATCAATGGCCTTTGCATCTTAACAGTCATCTTTGAGTTTAATATAGCAGTATCTAAATCGTCTATTAGGCTTAATAAGTTCGACCTTCTAAACACTCCACCAAATTTTTGCAAGTTAGTAGAAAAGTAGTTTTCAACCACGGTTTGTACACTTGCTTCCATAGAAGCTGATGTTTTGTTAGTTAGATCAGGATCTAAGTTAAATGAAGTTTCAAGTTCTAAATTTGTAGTTTCTACGTCGGCAAATTCTAAATCTATTGACATCACAGCTAAATTGTCTGATAAGTTTGTAGTAATATCGTCTTTTACCGCTTGTTGAGTTGAGTCAGAAATATTAGACTTAAACTTTAATCCTGCATATACTCTACCGTAAACTTGAGGCTCGTTATCATGACCTCCCCAAGCTATGACGTCGTCCAGATAAGAACCAAAATTCTCTAGTATTTGTGCTTTGTAGTCTTCTGATGTAACTAATCTTCTTTGAGAACTAAAAGCTATAGGCGCGTTTTGTCTTATTGATTCAATACTTTCTTTGTAAGATCCACCAGCACTAGCACTACTAGTAGTGGCAGTTATTCCATAATTAACAGAATTAACAGTTACTTGAGCTGAAGTAGAAAAAGCATTTGCTCCATTCGCAAGCGTTCCTGCAGTAGAGAGATAATCTATAACTACTTTGTTACCTGTTACTGGTGCTTTACCACTGCTAAGACCATCTCCAAATATTACTTCATAATGACCATTTGGAACTTCTTTTATCTGATAAAAAGTTGAGTCGTTTGTTATCCGTACTGCTTTTGAAATATTAGTATACGTTGAAAATGTAGTTCCGCTTGCAGTATCAAAAACTCTAACTCTTATCGTAGAAGTGTCCATAGTAGTATCAGGTATCACATATATCTGAGAATCAGACGCTTCTCCGACGAAAAAAGTTTTGGTCTTTTCAGTCCCTTCAAACACTGGTATATCTGTTTCATCTTGGCCAGTTACAAACTGATATAATCCGCTTCCGTCATCTGTTCCAATAAAATCTTCACGAGTTTGAAAAGTGTATGATACGTCATCTACACTAGCAGTAAATTGAGTGTTTCTAGGTAACGTGATTGTATTAGGTCTAGCTGTATCGGTGACAGTAACAGTTATACTTAGCTTTGCTTGAGATGAAGAATAAGATCTTGGCACATATCCCAAAGACTCAGCATGAGATACTAAAGAACTTCTTAACTGAGAAGTTGTAAGAAAACTTTCGTTTAAAGCAAAATTAGCTAATAATCCATTATAATGCGTATTATAAGCTAAAACATCTAGTATGTTACTAAGTCCTGATGCTTCAAAATTATAATCTGAAAATTCTGATTGTGCTTTAAAAAACTCTTTTAAATTAGCTTTTATAGTATCAAAATCTAATTGTGTGGATGTAATTGTTGTTGCCATTATCTTAACCTTGTTAAATTAATTTCTACAGATGTTTCTTCTTGAGTACTTATCACTCTAAATGTTACAGTAGCTCGTACTTCATTACTATCTGGACTTATTATAGTATTAACATTAAGAACTTCTGCTCTTGGTTCGTACGTTTCAATAGCTTTTATAATATCATCTTCTAAATTATCATCATCAATTTCAGTGCTTAATCTGAAAAGCATAGAAGTTAAGTCCCCACCAAAATCTGGCATGAACGGTTTTTCTGAATAGTTAGTTAATAATAAGTTTCTTACTGCTTGCTTCACAGCAGCCGCATGTTGTTTTTTAAATACATCACCAGAACCTTTTTTAGCAAAAGATAAGTCTAAATCAGAATAAAATTTAGTTCTAGCTGTGAGAATAGTGGTATTACCAATATTTCCATCTTCTACTGAAAAAGCTCTTGCTGGCATGTTTAAATTCCTTTTATCCTATTTATATCAAGTTACTACAATATTTTCTATATTTTCAGTTGAATCTAATATTTCCATTAACTCGTTTGTCGTTTGAACAGTATTATTAAATCTTGTTTCTATTACATTTTCATAAGTTACAGTCCAAGGAGCTACTATTTTAGGCATCTTTAAGATTATACAAGCATGTAAAGTTCCATCTGGATTATAAGTGTCATAATCTATTGTAAGTTTTTCAAAGTTTAAATGATCTTTCCAATACATGGCTAGATCAAATGTTTTTTGCGTAGCTATATCACCGTCATTATTAATCAAGTGGTATACTACAGTTTGACCATTTGTTTTAAAATGATTTACACCATCAGTTGTATCTAAAGTTTCTGTGGCTTCTGGCACGTAAAATCCTTCTAAAACTTCAAGTCTAAAGTTTGCAAATTCTTTAGTTCCAGTCGCTTCATTTATAGTCTTCATAGCTTCAGCGTGCAGCATGTATTGTTTTGCTAAATTAAATCTGTCTTCTTTATCATTTACGCTATTCATCGTGACAGGATCAGCATAACTTCCTAAAAATTTTGCCATTGAGATACCATCAGCAAGTCTTGTTCTTGGTGTAATATCACTTTGAAATAAAACATTGTATTTGTGATCAGGAACAAAAGTAGTTTTAAAAGTGTAGTTTGGCAAGTCACCAGTTCTAGTTGACTGCACTTTAAAAGTTTTAGCCTTACCATCTTGTGTTCCAATGTCTTCAACACCTCTCATGATATTTTTTTCTGGTCCAACTATTCTTCCAAATTTTATAGGAGTTGGAACTGCAAAGTTCTTAGATATTATATTAGCTGCTACTAGAGATCCAGTAAACTTTTGATTTTTTAAATTATTGGGGTCTCTTAATTTTGATCTTGCTCTTTCAGTAGTTAAGTCGACTTTTGATAGTCCGCCATAGTTACGAGAACGGTCTATTTTTTCTGCAAAATCGTCATTAGGATCTATTTGTATTCTTCTTATTCCTAAGTCTGTCTTATTTAATATCTCTTGCATTACTGCTTTAGTTACGTTTGCTGTAACTTTATTCGTAGCAGTTGAATCAGTAGCGCTATGTCCACCGGTACCAGCACCTGAACCTAATCCATTAGCAATGTCTGCTAACTTAGACTGATTAGCATCAATTGCTTGAGTTGCGGTTCCAACCAAATCTCCTCTAAAAGTAGTTGCAGTCATTTCGGTTGCATTAATTCTAGGCACGTGAGCAGTTTTACCATACATTACAATTTCATCTCCGCCTATATGTCCGCTGTCACCTGCTAAAGTTAAAGAAGAAGCGCTTAAGTTAAGATCTCTTGTAGCGATTACTATTTCATTTTCAGAGGTTAACACTATTTCATCTCCTACATTTTGATGAAATCTTCCACCAACTTCAAGTTCATGGTCTACTTTAACGGTACTGAATTTATTTCCTAACACAGTTTCTGTAGAACTTCCAGCGATACTTTGAGCTTTGTCGCCTACAACTCTTAAATCTACATTTTTTTCAACGTCTTGTAAAAAGGAACCACGGGTTTCTGATAATATGTCACCGCCAACGAAAGTCTTAAAGTTACCTCCAATATCTAAATTAAAATCTCCGGCAACTCTCATAGTAACATTACCACTGTAAATAAGTTCTGCGTCTCCTTCAATTTTAACTTTTTCATCGCCTACAACAGTTCTTATACAATTTTTTGTTGAAGATATAGCAACAGTTCCATCAGCAAACATTTCAACACCAGCACCCGTTTTATGACGTAACATAATTCTTTCTCTACCGTACGTGTCATCAAATTCTTGTATGTGTCCAGCCGAAGTTTCTTTTACTTGACACAATGGATATTCTGCACCAACTTCTTCTGCTAATTCCCAGCCTACTCCTTTAGAACCTCCTCCTAAGTAGACACCTCCAGTTTCAGCGCCAGTCGCTCTAGGGTTTACACCAGTTAAACCAATCGATCTTGCTTTTGGAAATGCTCCATTAGGATCGTCAAATCCATCACGTGGACTTTTCAACGATTCGAATTCGCCTGGGTCAATAAATAAATTTGCTTGTTCTAATTCTTTTGACATACTTTAGGTACCTTCTATTACCCCTGCATTAGAAATTGCTACGTTTGTTCTCTCTACTTGACTCGTTAGATTTGAACTAGCTTTTAATGCTCTGTTGATATTTTTTGAAAACCCGTCAACTTGTTTATCTAAATCTAAAATACCATTATCCAATAGTTTCTTCTCAGCTCCTTCAGGTAAATTTACTGCTTTATCAAATTGACCCAACTTAGTTTTAAACGTTTTAAAAGCATCACCTGAATTATTTTTTAAGGCGTTTTGAGCAGCTGCTAAATCTTCTTTAAACTCTTTACTATTTAAAGTTTCTTTAATATCTTGATTAGCACTATTTATATCTATGACTTGTGGACCCACAGAAGTTGATCTTGCTAACTTCTTAGGCTGTGTTATACACTGTGCAACTTTACTTGGCATCTCGTCAAAACTTAGTGGATCTTCTATTATAAATTGTCTCTTGTACTTAGCATTAACTCTGTCTTTAACATTAAACCCAGGTCCATTATATTGATTATCTATTTCAAAATCCGCCATCACTTCTCCACCGGGGAAAACTTTAAAGTACTGATTAATTAAAATATCGAATGAAGCAAATTGTTCAGCATTAACTGGTTTACTTTCGGTCGCGACAAAAGCAACTTTTAATCCACTTAAACTAAACTTTGCGTAATCACCATTTCGGGTTTCATCAATAGGTCTGCCTCTTTGTATGTCTCCATTTCTAAGTATGACGTAATGTGGCTGTATTCCATATTTTAATGGTCTCCTATTTATGGTCTCTAACGCTTTTTGATTTAAAGTAAGACCATCTAAGTCTACATTAGTAGTTTGAGCTTCATTGGCTAAGTATCTTAAATCAAACTTCTTACTTAACTCGTGTATCTTTGCCGCATTAACTTTTTCTGGAGGGCCATCTAAATGAGCAGTCCAACCTACTATTAAAACTCTTATGGCATCATCTTCTTTTGACTTACTTCTATTAGCGTTTGCCAACTCTAAATACAATTCTTCAGGTGAAGATACATTAGTAAAAACGTAATCTCTTGGTGTGTTGTATCCACTAAATCTATTATTTGCACTAGTAATATCGAACACCGTAGTTGGTTTTATAGCGTTAGAAGTTTCATCACCTTTTGTTAAATTACCTCTAATATTAGTTTGAGAGTTACTAATTAAATTTTTAAATGTTTCAGAAGGAGCTGTTATATTATTAGTTTTTAAATCTGCCAGCACGTCTCCAATACTTGACTTACCTTGAACTACGGCCTTTGCCTTACTTACTAAGTGAGCAAAAGCATTTTGTTTAGACCTTCCTATTCCACCTAGTAAAGACGTAGGATCTAATTTAGAACCACATTCATTAAGTAATTTTATCTTATCATTATAAGTTTTTTCGACCACGGCGTTAGCTTTACTAGTTGGTTCGTTTTCAGGAGCAAGCGTAGTTACCACAGTTGTTGGACTTAATGATGCGCCTGAAACAGATTTTCTTAATACAGTTTTACTAGCTTTAGGAAATAAAGTTTCTGCAGCTTTAAATAAACTTTTTGGATCCATTTGAGTACTAATTTTTTTTAAAACACCGTTATTTCTTTGTTTTCCAGCGATCGCGCTAATAGAAGATAGTTCAGTAGAAACTTCAGTTAATCCTAAACCTGTGCTTGCTGTAGATTTTGCGAGTAAAGGTCTATCAGTTAAATCTTTAAATGGTTGCGCGAAATTTTGTGCGGCTTTAAATCCACCATTTTCTCCAAAGTCTTTAACAACTGCGCTTTCTAAGTTCATCTTATCAAATTGAAGACCTTCAACACTAGCAGCCATCTTGCCTCTGATAGCAGCAAATCCATCCATACCTTCTTTTCCAAAAAGATCTGCGCCTTCAGCGTCAGTTATACCGGTCTGTACTTCATAATTTATTGTAACATTTGTTTGACCTTTAAAAAAATAAACAGAAGTGCCTACGACTTTCCATTTTCCTGCTTGACGTAAAGTAGTTTGCGCGGGTGAGTCTTCACTTTTCTTTGAAACTATACTAATAATTTTAGGACTAGTTCCAGCGTCTTGTGGAAGCGCTACAGTTTCTCCAGAACTTATTCTTTTTCTTGTTATAGATCCATTTGACATTATGGTGTAGCTCCTCTCCCTAATTTGCTGTATTGCTCAAGTGCCATTTTAATTCTTAAATCATTTCTGTGTTCTGGCTTCCCAGTGGCTTTATTAATCTTACTTGAAGGCCTCTCATACTTTTTGCTAAAAATCAAAGTTGCTTTTGGAACGGAATCTGCTCTTTTTAGCTGATTCAACCCATAAAATTCAGGTTTTAAATTAAGTTCATATTTGACAAAGTTAACCTGCGCATACAACGATCTGTAGTCTAATCCTCTTCTTTGAGAAAATTCTATTAACTTTCCTCTTCTGTCTCCAGCATCCACTGAAGGATTCCACTGTGCTATTCCAAATCCTGCAACAGACGTGCCGTCTTTTATCGCTATATCTGTTTTAGAGTCAACAACCACTTTAATATCACCATTTTTATCTCTTCCAGCTTCTTGTAAAAAATTACCGAGCATTCCACACGTTTGTTCTGGCGTGAAAGAACCACCAGCGGTAGATACAAAAAAATTAAATATCTTTTCACAATTGGTAGCACCTGGCATATCTTCATCTAATCTATCTTTAACTGGTTTTGTACGAGTTGCTGATGTTTGGACTCCAATTTGATCAGGAACTCGAGTACCTGTTTCTGTTTGTTTACTAGGAGCGTCACTAGTTTCATTCTTTCGAGTTTCTATTTTTGGTATGGAACCAATTACTAATGGCAACTGAGAATTTGCTCCATCTAAAAATATACCAACAACTTGAGCTCGTATTTTTAATTGTGAGTTTGCTCCAAGACCTGAGCTACCTCCTTCTGTTACCGGTATAGCAACTTGTGCCCATGGTAAATCTGCGTTAGGAATTAAAGTTGTATCTTTAGTGTGCAATCCATATATACGTACTTTTACTCTATCTAATTTTAGTGGATCGACATTGTCTACAACTGTTCCTATAAAATATCTAAGATGATCGCCATAAAATTCCATTAAATTTGTACCTCTTCGCCGAAAGACGCTAGTTTACCACACACTAAGACTGTGTCATATCTCTCGTACTTGATAACATGTTTAGCTTCACATATTATATAATCTCCAGATTTTTTAGTATCTATAATTGGTCTTTGTTCTTCAGCTTTTGCATCGTTATCTAAAAACACTATTCTTATAGTCTGCCCTACAGTGTAGTTCGCATCTGCTGTTAAGAATTCTCTTCCTTTAACAGTTATTGATATAAGAGACTTTGTTAAAAACTGTTTTAGAGCACTTGCTACTATTTTTCTTTTATGATCTGCTGGAGTAACTTCATCGTTATAACTCTTATAATTAGTTGTATCTTGTAAGTACGCTCCGGTTGAAGCTACTTGCGATACAACTTTTGAATTATATTCTGATAATTTTTTTCCTTTTACTTGATAGTCTGGAGCATAACCGTATCGCGTGTTAGAACCACCTAACTTATTGTCTTTAGCTAGCGGAATAAAAGCGTCGTCATCTACTTTAAACTCTACTTTCTTTGTTGTCGCTGTTAAAGTATCTAAAAATTGGTATTCAGCTCCTACTACACCATTTCTTATAAGCTCTAGTAAGTTGTCGCTTTTTTCATAAGCAAAAGTTTGTATGGCATAAAATCTTTGTATTGCTTCAGGAGTCATCTGAATACTAGGAGCGTAAATATATGGCCGATCTAAATTAATCGGAGTTTGTGTTAACATAGTTCCTAAATCTTTTAGTATCAAGTTATCTAGTGCTAAAGAAGAATAAAAATAATATGGCAATCCTATTGAACTATTGGCTCTATTTTTTAACCACATGCAAGCTTCTATTGGATGTAAATTTGGAATTACAACTTTCATGTCATTAATATTATCATCACTTGATTTAAAAGTTTCTATATTTAAATACTCTCTAGTTATCTTAGAAATTATATCTGTTGGTGCTCCAGTGTAAGACCTACTTATGTTTTGTGCCGATGACTCGTACACTGAATATTCTGTGCAGTGGGCCATAACAACTTCGTTTCTTTCATCTGTTTTTATTATTTTCTTAATGTAATCTATTAAGAAGTCTTTTTTTACCTCATATCCATCATTTCTATTCTCACTATGAACCATGGTGATAGAAAGCTTTTCTCCTCCTTGGAAGTCTATGTCTTGAAGAATATTAACTTGATCTAAGAACTGAATGTCAGCAGTAACATAAGGTTTTAATATATGTTCAAAAAAAGTGATGTCAGTTATAATTTTAGCAATATCAATTTCACCAGCCGTTCCTAATCTATCGCTTGATAAAACAGCAGATTTAATTATAACTTCAGTTTGATTATCTGCAATTTGCAATTCCATGTTAATCTCTTATGGATTTTTTATAACTAGATATTAATGTTGGCATGAGTGACGGCTTTATTACCTTAATTGTTCTTAAACTTCTATTCACATTAACCTCAGTTTCTTCATTTGTTCTTTCTGTAAGTAAAGCTCCGGGAGCACTAAACGGATCTACATCCACTATAGATCCGCTTGAATCTATGTAGTGTCTCGCTGCTAAATACTCTTTAGAACTTGAAACTGAAGTCATGGTCTCAATTGCACCACTTGCGTTTGTGGATTGAAATGGCTCTCCAGTACTTAAAAAATTCTTAGTGCCTTCTATGACTATCTGTCCTAAGTTTAAATTTCTTCTTAGTATTACTCCAGATTCTCCAGAAGTGCTTCCAGTCATTGTTTGACCAACTTTAAATTTAGTTGCGATCTCGTCTCTTGTAGTCACTACCGTATTTGGATAACGTCTTTGTATTTCTTCCATGAGCTCTCCATTTGGAAGCGGCCAACCTTGTAATCTTATGTCATCGTTGAGAAGATAAAATGTCCAATAATATAATGGGGTGTTATATAATTGAATTGAAAGTTGATCTGGTCTAAACCCTTCTTGAATTGTATGATAGTTTAAAAATGAAATGTCATCTTTTACTTGATCTATAACATCTGCGTATTTTGATATATCTTGAAATACTACAGTGTCTTCTTCATTTCCAAACCTGTATAATAAGTTACCAAAGTCTTGAAAGTATAACATTAGAAACCTCTCTCTTCTACATCTTTTCTATTAAGAGTCTTATATTCAACAAAACTTAGTGTTAAGTCTATTTCATTTGGCTGTCCATCTCTTCTAAAACCACCGCCTGTAGGATTAACCGTGTGACTAACGTTTCGTAAATAGCAAAGTTGCAGTTGTGGTAGTTTTTTATTTAATGCATTTTTATAATTAAAACTAATTTGAAAAACATTTGGAAACTTAAATCCTAGATCTGCAGATACTCCAGTACTGCCGATAGGTAAGTTATAAACGTCAGGATACATTTCAGTTCTAAAGTGCTTTATTATTCTTTCAACCATGGCAGCTTCTTGAGCCGATTCTGCGATCATCTTAAATTGAAAAGTAAATTCTCTTAAAGCAACTCCTCTAAACAACGCTCTTATGTTTGGATTCACCACTGTTCTATTTTGCAAAGTCAAAGCGTTTCTAAATCCCTGATTAAATAGAGCTCCACTTACGTCTATGGCTCGAGCTGCAGCAACTCTCGCGACTCCTTCTGAAAGTTGTTTGTTTCCTATAAACGCGTCGAATGTAGAAGCAGCACCTTCTTTAAAAGATGCAAGTGCACTACCCAATATACCTGCTCCAGCTTCAACAGCCGCAGCGCCGACCGTGCCCGTGATTCCTAGGCTCGCGTTTTCGTACTGCGCAGTGTCTACATAAGTAAAACTAAGAGGAAAGTACATATCTACTATCGGTAAATTTTTAACAGGTTTAAACGTAAATCCACCAGCAGCTAGAGCAACTGACTGCTTACCTATTTTCTTAACTAATTCATTATCAATAAAAGCTTTACTTTTATCTATCACGGGTTGGGTTAACTTTTTAAATAGTCTTCCAGATTGAGCCGTAAACTTAGGGTCAATATTGCCTGTTCCTACAGTATCGTCTATGACAGATAACTGATTAGTACCAGAACCAACAGTAGTTGGGCCTACTGGGGTTTGCCAAGTTTCGTCTAATCCAGCATTTATATTAGCAGTTTTCTTAGTGTTATCTACAGGTGTTTCTGCTAAGTGAGATTTTTTAGCGGCTGCTGGATCTTTAGGTTGAAGTGAAAACATTCTAAAAGATACTCGAGCTTGATACGCTGGATTTCCAGTCTCCATAGGATAAGCAAGTTTTTCGCCTTCAGCTCGTATAGTTTGCGAGTCAGCTAGTCTTTCTTTTAAAGTCTGAGTAGCGTTGCTAGTAGATTTGTTCTTTACGAACTGTCTTCCAAACTCTATTGACTGAGAACCGTCAACGTGAGCTGGACTGACTTCTCCAGTAGTTGGATCTCTTTTAAGAGCTGATGTAGGTATTCCGGCTAATCCGATGTCTGACATTTTATTTCCTTATACATATATTAAAGATTTACTTTTCTATTTATAACAAAACTCATGGTTTATTCAGGCAGATATTCAATCAAAAATCACAGCAAGTACAAAGGAGACGTCGCTAATATAGTATATAGGTCTCTTTGGGAGAAGGCTGTTTTCATGTGGTGTGATACTAATCCTAAAGTAAAGTTTTGGAGTTCGGAAGAAGTTGTCGTCCCATACTATTACGAAGTAGATAAAAAGTATCACAAATATTATGTTGACATGAAGATAGTGTTCGAAGACAAGACTTTATTAGTAGAGATTAAACCTGAAAAAGAAACAAAACCACCTGAAGGACCAAAGAGAACTAAGAGATATATTGCTGAAGGTTTAACGTACATAAAGAACATGAATAAGTGGGAAGCCGCAAACGAGTACGCAAGAGACCGAGGATGGGAGTTTCAAGTATGGACAGAAAAGACCTTACAAGAGATGAAGTTGATGCATAAACCAGTCCCTGGTAAACTTAAGTCATTGCCAAAGTTACAACCATTTAAACGCAAAAAGCGTCGAAAAAAGTTATAAATAGAATCATGAGTAACCTATTTCAAAAATTAGAACTTGAAGCTTTTAGAAAAGGTATTAATCCGCGTACGCGCGAGTCGCGCGAGTGGTTTCGTAATAGAGTTCAAAGACTTACAAGAGTCAATAGAGAACAATTGATGAGACAAGATGAAGTAACTAAGAGAGCGACTCATAGTTATGGCGGAATGTTCATGTACTTCTATGACCCCAAGCATAAAGACAAGTTACCATATTACGATACGTTTCCGTTAACTATACCAGTCGAACCTGCTCCCGGTGGATTTAGAGGAATTAACTTACATTACTTACCTCCTGTGTTAAGAGCTAAGTTTCTTGACGCGATACTAAATATTACTAACAATAAGAAATATGACGAGTCTACTAAATTTAATTTAACCTATAAATTATTAAATGGTTCTAGAAATATGAGATACTTTAAACCATGTTTTAAGCACTACTTATTAGAACATGTTAAATCGAGATTCGCTGAAGTCTCTGCTCCAGAGTGGGAGATCGCCACTTTTTTACCGATGGCAAGTTGGCAGAAATCTTCAGCTGGAAGAATATATTCAGATTCGAGGAAGATAGCAAATGGCCAATAGCGTAGATGAATTAAAAGCACTGGCGAATACCAAGTTAGGTTTTGCAAGACCAAATAGATTTTTAGTTACGTTACCATCTTTCGGTGGCGGTGGATTATTTGGAATATTTACTGATGGAGCAAGTCCAAGAGAATTAAATATCTTATGTTCACAGGCTTCTTTACCAGCAAAAAACATTCTTACTAATGAAAGAAGAATTGGTATGGAAAACCAGAAGATGGCTTATGGTTATCAAATTGATGACGTGAATTTAACTTTTTATATGATGAATGACTACGGTGTCAAAGAATACTTTGACACGTGGAGAAACATAGTAATTAACGAGAACTCTATGGAAAGTAATTATAAGAACGACTACGCGAGAACAATTACTATTCA
>CEVZ01076354.1_pt1 | contig 17365 bp, 12 predicted proteins | sample 361371 | NCBI WGS metagenome assembly CEVZ01 (sample SAMEA2620217, study PRJEB7988) | marine metagenome | isolation source: saline water (ENVO:00002010), including
AATCCATCAACTTTCTCACGAAGATATTTAAAATCTTCATCATACTTATTGAATTTTTCTGTTACGATTTCTATATCAGAAGCTTCTGCAAATCCTTGAACTACTTCTTCCAACCCATCAATACGGCCAGTAAAACTATACCAACCAGCAATGACGGTAGAAAGAAAAGTAACAATAGCAATAATATTATTAATTGATACTTTGAATCCTTTTCCTTTAACTTCTTCAATAGCTTGTTCTATATCCTTTGCCATAACTTATCTCCTATTTATTATATCTTTACATTTATAGTAAGTTGAAAGGTGTTACTTAAAGGATGAATTTCATCACCATAAATATACCCTACACCTATTAAATATCTATCATAATTGAAATCTAATCCAAGTGATGGATAACTTAAATCGTGTGTATCATCTTTAAAGTATCCAAGTCTTACCTTCATTATATCTTTTATATTATAATCAACTCCCCATCCTGCAGTATAATAACCATCATAAATATTATATTGTTCATATAATGTAAAATCTTTTAATGGAACACTAAGTCCAACATTTAAACTTGATGGTAATTCAGAGTCAAAATCATTAAACTTTGGTGCCAATCCCACATTTTGTATTGCAACATCTGCTTCAAGATTTAAGTTTCCTATTTTTAAATTTGGAAAAAAGAATCCTGCATCAATTACTAAACCAGTTGCCTTTTCGGTATGTAAACTATGATTTATAAGTTTCCCTTTAACACCAGCATATACTTTATCTCTTAATTGTGTTCCCCATCCTGCAGATACTACAACTGAGTTTGGATTAAAATCTCCTAAGATAATTCCACTTTCATCTGAATAATTTTGTGAACCATAATCAAAATATAATAAATCAAATGACCATTGTTTGTATGAACCTTGAAGATAATTATATCCCATATCCTCAGTTATATTTTTCAACCAATCTACTCTTGTAAATCCAACATGACTTAATGTATCCAAATCAAATGAATTACGAGCAGGATTTCTAAATACCAATGATTGGTTTCCTACACTTGCCTCATATGATGTTGGTGAAATAGTCAACATTCTATTTACTTGTGCAAACAATTGACTACTCAATGATAATATTATCATTAATATTAAAAATATACCAAATTTATTCTTTTTCATTTTTCGAATCTCCTAACTATCCAAGCTATACCCATAAACGTCCCAAAGAAAGCAACTAATTGGAACCAAAACCAACCAGTTAATACTAACACTTGAAATGCCAAAGGTAAGGTACTTATATACGCTTGTAGTGCACTCATTTCTTTTCTACCTTCTCACTAACCCAAACGATGACGGATATTAATCCATACGCCGCTGGTATGCTTAAAATTATTATTGCTCCAAATAATATCTCACTCATTATTTAATGACCGTGAATTTATTTGCTTTTATTTTTCTATCAGTCTGTAATACAAATACATAAACTCCAGGTTCTAATGTCTGATGTCCATCATAAGTTGATACCTCAGAAAAGAATGAACTTGGTTGATTTGTAAATTCAAATGTATGTATTCCAGCATCTATTTCTTCATCTAACAATGTTCCAACATATTGTCCCATTGAATTTAAAATATAAAGTTTTACATTTTCTCGTTGGTCAAGATAAAATTGGAACTTAGTATTCTCTTTAAATGGATTTGGATAATTGTATGTTATATCATCATTATTTGGTTGTCCACCACCGAACGCCCAATATTTATTCCATACCATTACTTTACCATCTTTTCTATCCATTAATAAATCTTTACCACTTGGACTTCCTGCATTTTTCTTACCAACAAATTTAATTGGTGCTTCTGTCCATTCGGCATCTGGGAAATTAGCTTGGAAAATTAATTTCAATCCAACAATTTCTTTATTTATGAAATATTTTTCAGGTGCATTTCCTGGAGTATAATCCATACCACCAAATGAAACTCTTTGCCATCCATCTGCTCTTGCTTCATGAACATTCACATATGTCATCCAAGGCCCTGGCAATATATCTGTTTTCATATCTATGAATTTAAGTTCATCAGATTTAAATTCAATTTCAAATTCAAATCCTGCAACATCTATTTCTTTAGATTCTTCAGGTTTAATTGTTAATGGAATTTCTATTTGGTCTCCACTTGAAACTCTGACCGTTGAATCTGCTGGTAATGTTAAGAAAACATCAGGAGTAGTTTCTGCTATTTTATTTACCCAAGTATTAGGTGCATTACCATTACCCCATCTATAATAAGTTGTTCCATTTACATCAATATACCCATCAGCACCATTTCCTGGTTCATCAACTTTAGTTCCTGTAGTATTGATATCACCAGTAAAGAAGTATGCCCAATCAGGTAATGTATAATCAGGATTTGCATCACTATTATATGTAGATGAACCCGCACCTATATTAACCTGTAAGGTATCTAATCCAGTTTGAATATCATTCATCAATGGATTTGTTACTTCTATTTGTCCAAATGTTAAAGTTGTATCTTGGTCAAAATCATCATCCTCAAAGACAGTAAATTCATATTTTTGATTTCCCCAAGTTTCATACCAAGTATAATTAAATGGTTGATTGTTTTCTTTTAATGTATCAATAGTTGACCAATTTTGTAATGTATCTCCATTTAAGTGAACATAAGTATCAAAAATTCCTGAAGTATATGCCCATATAAAATATGAATCATTTAATTGGAATACATCATCACCATCAACATCACCAATAAAATATTCTGTAGTGTTTAATGTATCATAAGTTGCTGGGTCTGCTTGCCACTTACCACTTTGGAAATTAAATGAAGCAATAGCATCATTGATATTACTAATTGCGTATCTATCAAGTGTATAAGATGTATGAGTTTCTATATCATCATCTTCATCTGGAGGATAAAAAGATACACGATAAACATTATTTCTTGGTAATTGAATATTAAAATATCCTCTATCATCGGTATAAGTTGAATCATAATAACTTACTCCTAAAAATCCCTCATCTGGTATTTGATGGTCTGAAGTTGTTCCTTTTAAATCATATCTAAATGTTGAAGTATAATCACCAATAACATCATCAGAATTATCTTCATCGGTATTACTTGAAGTATTTGTAACTGTCTCTATATTATACCAATTACTATAGTTACCTGGATTACTCTGGTCTAATTCAAATCTTATTTTCCAATATGGGAAAGTATTTTCTGCTCCCCTATCTACACCTTGAACATATCTGAAGTATCCCTCAACATCTACAAGTTCAGGGTGAAGTGTGATATCACCACGAGCACCACCATCATAAGTTTGTTCCGTTCCATAATTTCCATCAATATAAACTTTGTAATCTAATAGATAATCATCACTTACATAAGTATAATATCCACTTCCACCTTGATATAGTGTTGGAACTCTAAATGATTGTGGTTGGAAATTATCTACTACATCTTCTATTTTAAAATATAATTTTAATAATTGTGTTTGATTTCCATCACCATTTCCAAATGTATGTGTATTTCCATTATGAGATACCATTGTAATTCTTAACCAATCATAACGATTATTTGCTTGTGATATTTCACTATCAGCAGTTTGTAAAGAATCCACATATCCAATGTTTGAATAGTGAGTTACTTCATACGAGTAATGTGCGTTCGAACTTTCATCACCTTCAGTCCAACCTGATATATAAGAACCCTTTAATACTTCTGTATCATCGTGGTCCCAATCAATTAAATCATTATCAAATACTAAATCTAATCTAAATGCAGTTACATCTGCATCATTATCATCTAAGGTAACTTCCATTACCATAACTGAATCTCTCCAGGCATCAAAATTATTATTATATAATGCTGGATTATTTACATCATCAGCAAGATAAGTTTGTAGATTATGTGTGACATTATCTCTCCACCAAAAATCTGGTGTATCATATGTGTCAATTTGCATAACTCTTATGATAGGATTTTGAGCCTGAACAAAACCCATAACCATTAAGAGCCAAAACATTTTCTGAAGCATAAGTTTCACAAAATTTCTCCTCTATTTCTTAGACCCTCAATTCTACATCAGGTCATCCTATTTACTCTATATCAACTCCCGAACGGTCGTCGGGTTTGGTGTAGCCTTTATTTACCTATTAATAAGTATTATATATATAAAAATCCATATGTGTTATACATCAAATCTTACAACTATTGCGTTTTGTGCATTTGTAGTAAGTTTAATAGGTTTTCCTAATTTACCTATAACCAATAACTCACCTTTATCATTATAAAGACCGACAGTTGTTACATAAGGTCTAAACTCTGAATGAGTTACAAAATTCTGTGCAGTATCTGTTGCATTATATGAAGATAAAAATGTTCCAATACCATTCTTATCTGGTTGGTCACCAGGTGGTAAGAAATTGGACATTGAAACAGTCCCTTCTGCAAGTGTAAGACTTCCACTTAATCCTGAAGTTACACTTTTGTTTGATGTTAGATTAAATTCGTTTGGTTCTGCCCTAACGATATATTCATATTCATAATGTGTTTGAGTTGATTTATATCTTAACTCATGTCCACCACCATCAGTTCCAGCGTTTACCAAAGAACCTGTATCTGTTATAATTAATAATCCATGTTGATAAATTGCATTACCAACTTGGGAACCACTTCCTTTTGTATTAGTTTTATCATAATCAAAAGAACTTGATTTATATGCTGCAAAACTTGATGAAAAGTTTCCGAAATCATATAAATTACCATCACCATCATCTCGTATTTTAAATGTTTGTCCACCTGTAGTTACATCTAACTTAATACTACCAGGTTTTATTTCTTCCCCAAATAATTCTTGTGGAATACTAAACACTCTTGCACTACCTTCTAAAACCCTCTTTTCTTTTTGTGGATTGTTTTTTCCAAAACTTCTGAATGGTTCATCATTCTCATAATACATTTGTTTTATCATGAAGTAATTTGGAATATCATAGTAAGTTCCATATTCGAAGGCACCTGTCATATAGTTTCCGAAACTTTGAGATGCCGCGGAACCAGTTTGAAAATTATAAATGGAACCACTAACTGCCTTAAGCACAATATGCCCACTACCACTATCATTATTAGTTAGTAAGAAACTTTTAAAGGTTTTAAAAGGTTTGATTGACTTGTCTGATGGGTCAATGTTCTTTAACATTGTTATCCCCTAAAAATCAAGTTTAACTTTTATTATAGCTTCTCTTGCGAAAGATTTAAGAACTGGTTTACTTAACTTAGCAACTGCTAAAAGTTCATTATCATCATTGTAAAGTCCCACTTGTGTAATATACACTTTAGGGTCTTTAAAGAATGTAGTTTGAGTATAAGCTCCATCTGAACCCGTAAAGAAAGTTGGATTAGCACTATGATTATATTTTCTGTTATTTACTCTACAAAAATAATTTGTTGAACTAATTTCTTCTTCTCTACGAACTTGAAACTTCTTACCAGCAACTATTGCATCAAAGAACTTTCTTGGATTATCTGCAAACGCATCTGTATTTCTTCCTGATGCTAACATTTGATAATTATCAAGATGTGTAGCGTTTAAGATTATAATTCCTAAATCTGGATAGAATAATCCTATACCACCACCTGTTTCAGAAGCTGCTGCTGTTTTAATTACACCTGTTCCAGTTTCTAATGAACCAGTAACAACATTAAATACTCTACCACCTTCATTGACGGTTGGACTATTTGTTGCACCACTATCATCGATTAGTTTTAATGGTGTTTGAACACTACCACTTAATACTAATTCCCAATTACCTGGGTCAATCTTTTCTCTCATTCGTGCTCTATTAAAAGCGATGAAATAGAAATCAGGTGAACCACTTGGTGCACTTGTCATTGAAAACTTTTCAGTTTGTGGTGCCAAAACAACATTAGCAAATTGTCTATACATTGCTGCTGATTGTCTTCCACCAGTAGTTAGTTTGGTTGTATTACCTGCCGAACCACTACCTTCAAAGTGTGCATATCCAATATCAAATTGTACTTCTGCTGTTGCAGAATATGATGAATCATTTACATCTTGATGATAAACACTTAAATGTGAACCTGTTATACTTCCTGCTGCGGATTTAGTATAAAAGGAATTTAATGTTCCACTTCCACCACTAAAAATACCACTTGATACTTTAGTTCGTTGATTCTCAACTACATCATTATCAAAATCGAATCTTGTAAATACTGACATCTTCTACTCCTTATAATTTACTTGGGTCAGCTTTAACTTTAACTGAAACATTATATGTTGCTCCAGTAGCTAAACCAACTATGGTTATATTAGTATTAGTATCAGAAGTTACTGAACGAGATACAACATTTACTGATTTACCTGTAATTGTTATTGAACTCTTTCTTTCTTCTTCATTCAAGAATACTGGAGTTGTTGCTCCTGTATTAACTTGTAAATCTGCTATTAATTCTTCTTCCTTAATCACCTCATCAAAAATCCTTTGTAAACCAGGTCTGAATTGGTCTCGTTTAGCAAAAGCTCTTTTAGCTCTTTTTGGTGGTGACTCTGGTAATCTTTTCTTAGCAACAACTACTGGAGTTAGATTTGCTATAGTTGCATCATGTAAGATAAAACTATATCCAGCTTCAGCATCACTACCATTTCTTGTATTTGGTGTGATTGTTTGTGCAATACCAGGACCATTAAATGTTAAAGAAGGAGATGGAACTTCCAAGATAGGAAGTTTCGCAGTATTTTTTGGAAGAGATACTAATTTAAATCTCATTACTTGATTCTCATCAACAAATGCTTCTAATAAGGGCATGTTTTCTATTACACTCCCATAGTAATTTGAACCATTTGGATGTGCAGTATCCCATAAACGATAATCGATTTCATCATCACTTAAAGCGAATTTAGTAATCTTGAATTCGTCTTGTCCTCTAGCTAACAATTCACGACCTTTCTTTGTTAGTACGGCGTCGACAGTTACACTTGTATTGTTTAAAAATCCCATTTTTTACTCCTATTGATTGAACTTAGATGGAAAGTGTTCATATATAAATATAACAACATCAAATTTTCTACTCAACTATTAATTTAGAATCACCTGGTTCTTTAGTTATTAATCGAGTTGGTGATGTTATAGTTACTTCAACTGGTTCCTTACCATCTATTGTATTTTCCTTTGTTAATTGTGTTTGTTTATAAAATAATCTAAATAATTTTGATTCATAGGCCATACTCTGATATTCTGCTGGTTCAAATGATGCACTATATTGATAATTTCCACCATATTGTGTATGAATCCCATATCCATTTGCATCAGAAACACTTAATGAACTTGTATAAAATTTTAATTTTATTTCATTATGTTCTGATAATCTTGAAGAACTTACAAATGGTTGAGTTGCCTCTTCAAATTCTGTTGTGGTTCCACCTAATGTTATACTTGCTGTTGCGTATAAACTTCCATAAGGACTTATATAATCTATTTCTTCTAACCTAACTAATGTAGGTAATCCAAGTGTTCCAAGTGAACCAGATTCTAAGTTATGAATATTAACCGCACCATTATACATTGGAAATTCTCCACTTGGTATAATTGTTCTATCATCGGAACCACTAATGAAGTTTGTCATCTTCAATCCATAATCAAAGTGTCCTGCATTTTCATAATATGTATTTTCAAGTTCTGGTAATTTACCAACAACTTCTTTATTTCTTTCTAATATATTTGGTTCAATTAATAAACCTAAATTTGTATTTGCCCTTGCAGGTATTAACTTTTCAAGTTGAGTCCAAATACTTGCATCAAAATAATCAATCAATCTCATATAATCCCAAAAGTTATTTGGTGAATTATATTTTTTAAAATAATTTCTTTGTTGTTGTTCTAATCCACGATATTGGTATTTATATTGGTCTCTTGGGTCTCCGATATAATCATCAAAATTCATATCTGCTATACTATACATTATATCTTCATTGATAACATCTGCTGGTGAAAAATAAACTCCTAACTTATTACTATCAACTGGTGCAGTATCTTGTGATGATTTTTCTCTTCTAACATTATATGCTAATTGTCCATCTAATGAAGTATTCTCAATTCTAATCTTGGTTGCATTTCTTCTTGATGGGCCAAGATTAGGAACTTTCATTTCTTCTACATCAACTAAACTTCTATAATTATTACCACCAAATTGTTGAGTACTTCCACTATAATCATAAGTTTGTGGATGTGCAATATTAGTAAGTGATGAAGTAGTTGCATAAGTAACATTATTATCTAATGGTATTCTTAAAACTAAATTATCATAATGTGATTGTGTTGTATTACCATTATATGCTTTAGGTGCCCTTAAATGATTTTCAAATACACTCTGAGATAATGGTTCACTCCATAATCTGAATTCCATTAATGAACCACTAAATTGTGTTCCAAAGTTTGAACCATTACCACCAAGATAAATAAATCCACTTGAAGTAAATGCGGCGTTTAATGCGTTTCCTGCGGCCGCAACTCCACTATCAAAACTTTCACTTGTAGAATAAACAACTCTATTTCTTGTTGAATCATATTGTCTTGTTGTAAGTTCATAAGTTACATTTTGTGTAATTGAATCACTTGTTAAATCAACTCCACTTGCACTCTTTCTTGTTAACATTACACTCCACATTTCATCATTATAGAATGGTTGTTCAGAAGAAGTAATATATTGAATTCCAGTTGATGCACTTACACTAAATCTTAAATACCCTTTATTATCTGTATCTCCATTATCTTGTAATTGAATTGCAAATTCATTTCCTTTTTGTACAATAACTTGGTCTTGTGATTTAGGACTTCTAAATCTAAATTCAATTGTTTCTGGTTTAATACCACTTGTTGAATCATTTTGCCATTGTGATTCAACATATTCTTTTGATTTAAAATCTAATGCGTATGTAAACTTTCTTTTTATTTCATAACTAACTCTTTCATTTAAATCTGGTCCACCATATTCTCTAACTCTTAATATAGAACTTGGAACACCATAACAATTTAATAATCCTTTAATTGCTCTTGTGTTTCCTTTGTTCTTTAAGAAGAATGGTAAGTTAGCCAATAATCTTTTCCATATTTCTTCAGTAACTTCTTCTTGTGGTGATTCATATTTATCAGAACCATCGGATGCCTTACCTACCAAATATTCTGGAAGTATAATTAAATCATTACCATTAGTTACATCCATCCCTAAAGATTTAGCAACCTCACGAACAATATCTTTTGAAATACCCTCTGATAATTTATTTGAATGTTCATTAATATCTGTAAAGTGTCTTAGGTAAGTCCATATCTCATCAAATTGTTGTCCTATCATATCAACAAATTCTAAAAATACATTATTTTGAGTATCAGTATTAACATGAAGTGGTAAATTATTTACTAACCTATTAGTATTGTTATCATCAAATAATGATGCACTTGTTATAACATTATTATACCAAGTAGTTGAAGTTGAACCACTCGTATGTGCTAATGTATATGGTGAAGTTGAATTTTCTTTTGGCCATGTTGCTTGATACCACTCACCAACTGAACTTGAAACATAAGAACCACTTTGATAATATAAATAATGTTCATATGGGTCAAAACTATTTATCACTTGTTCTTTCTTTACATCAAAATTATTCATTGATGTTGCAGAACTTGTAACATTAGTTAAGGCAAAACTTTCAGAAGTATAGTATTCAATTAATTCTACTTTATCTCTAAAGTTTCTAACTCTTTGTTCTGCCGAACCAAAATGAACAAAATTTCCAAATCCAAAATCTGTAGTTTCTTCACCTATTGTATCTGTTCTTTTTGCATAATCTACATTAACTTGAACATCTAATAAACTACCAGAAAGAACTTTATTTTTAATATCTTGTTGTGTAGTTGAATCAGTTCCAATTAAATCATTATGTGTTCTATATTGTGTTCCTCTAAAATTAATTGGATTATCAACTGAGTTTAAATTAGGAACTCTTAAATATAATAATTCTTCTTTTTCTTCAATAAATGGAACTAACTCTATAGTATCTTCATATGGTTCCATTTTTTCTTCAACAAAATAAACTAAATCATTTACTTCAATCTCATCATCAAGTTTATCATATAATTTAAAGTATCTTGCAGTTTTATCTGTTATATCTTTTAATGGTAACTCTTCATCATGTGCCTTTGGTGCATCAAAACTATTAATAATTAAATTATATTTTTTATCGGTAACTAAATAAGTGTTTAATCTTGTAACTTGATGTTTAGTATAGTTAACAAAAAATTCATCAAATATTTTTCTTGAATTATCTTCTCCACTATGTTCTGATTCATTTGCTGCAGATTCATATGTTTTATCAACTTTAATTCTATTATAATCTAATACTTCTATAATCTTTGCTTTAAAATCAACTGGAACTTGTGTTGTTGTTCTAACTTCAACTTCAAAATCTTCTTCTACCCACTCACCATCATATTCACCTATTATCTCATCAACTTCTTCTTCATTTTCTATTTTTTTTATTGTATCAATATCATATGTTGGTAATTTAAAATCAGTAATGAATTCATTAAGTGGTTCAAATTGATTACTTCTTCCTAAATTAGTTCCATAACTTCCACCACTTTCCATATCACTTTCACCTGCCTGACCACTACCATCTTCAAAGAATTCTTCACTTAATGGTCGTATCATATTAATTCTTTTATTTCTCATATCTAAGAAATGATTAATACTATTCCATTTACCAAGTGTAGCAGATGTTACATTGTTAGCAATAATAGTATGATGTTTATCAAGAACTAAATTCCAAACATCCAATGCTTCAGAAACAAACTCATTACCAATTTCGTTTGCCATATACCACTTACCTTGATGTTTAATTGGATGGTGGTCTGTAGTGATAAGATTTTTATAACGAACTAATTTATCTCCGTAAGGTCTGTTATCTTTAACTACCTTTAATACTTTTGCGTAACCCTGTTCTGTTTTTACTTTCATACCAGGTTTCATCATCTTGATTGGTATGGAACGATTGTTACTTAATTTTATTTTTGTATCACCTGTAAAACAAACACTTCCGTAAGAATCTTCTTCTCTATCATCTTCCCATTCCTCTTCTGGACCTGGAACATCTTCTATAGTTTTCTTAGGGTCGGATAATTTTTTTTGTGCCTGTAATGCCTTTTTTACTAATCTTTTTTCAGTTCGTTTTGTAGTACTCGTTAATGAATACTCAAACATTTCTTTAATAGTAATTTCACCACCAACCATTGCATCAGTAAATCCTCTTTCACCTGGTGCATCATTAAACACTAATATATTAGGGTCTGTTAAATCCCATCGAATAGTTCCACCACCACCTCTTTTAAGTGGTATGTAAACTATATTCTTATTCATAGATGCAAAATTTTTCTTGTAAGGAACATTTTTAATTTCCTGAACATCTACTTTTAATTCTCTTTTATTTGGTGATATTTGTTTAATGAAATATTTTAATTCTTTTGGAAATAATTCTGTTGGTTCTACTTTTTCTTGTTTTCCACCAAAAACATTTTGTGTAAAATATCTTGTTTTTCCATTTATAACTCTTGTTGCTATTCTACCATTATGAACATAACCATTTTCATTTAGGAAGACAGTTTTTTTCTTACCTGCAACTCTTCTTAAAAATAAATACTTTACTTTATATCTACCTTCCTTATAACCAAGTTGTCTTAAATGTGTTCCAATATCTAAATCAATAGTTGAATCATCTTGAAATAAAAGTTCCCCCGCTGATAGTATTTCATCATCTATCTGATTTCCATCTTCATCATAAACATAAAGATGGACAAAGTCTTTGTTATCTCTCCCATACGAACTATAAAATGGTTTAGGAGCGATTAATTGTTCACTATCTTTTGGTTTTATTCCCTCAAACTTTGCCATTTATTTATCTCCCAAACAACTTCTTAATGAACTTTTTAACTTTCTTTTTTGCTTTTGCAATTGCCTTTTTACCTACTTTGTCTTTAATTTTCTCTAAGGTACTTTTAGTTGATTTCACAGCTTTCTGTTCTGGTGATAATGATTGATTAGTTACTTGTTCAATTGCATCTTCTAAAGATTTATTCAATTCTTTGTTTGTTTCAATCTGTTCTTGTAATTGTTGTTTTAATGCTTCAATTTCTTCTGGTGAAGTTCCTTCTTCCTCTTCAACTTCTTTTGGAAATATTTCAGTAAAGTTTAAATCATCACCAAAAAATTTTAATACTCTTATCGGTGTTGAAGATTTTTGTTCTACTGGTATTCTTACATATTGATATGGTTGTTCAATTGATTCACCCTTTTTATCTGGGTTCTCAAGTGATAATAAAACTCCATCCTCATCACGAAGTGGATTTGTAGCATCAATAGAACCAGATATACTAAGTCTCTGTGATTCTTCTTGAACAAGTTTTAAATGTTTTCTTTTATCTGAATCCTCTACATTAACATAATAATCTGAACTTCTTATTTGTTCACTTGTATATGGCATTATTGTATCTCCCTACCAAAGAAATCATAATTAATTTTTATATATTTTTTCCATTCATCTGGAGTGTCATCTTCATCAAAAATTGCTTCTACTGGACATTCTGGTTCACACGCTCCACAATCAATACATTCATCAGGGTCAATATATAATTGTAACCCATCAGGATTGAATCCATCTGCCTTTGCTTCTTCACCCATACCTTCTTTATCAAAAGGCCCATGAATACAATCAACTGGACAAACTTCAACACAAGCTGTATCACAAGTTCCTACACATGGTTCTGCAATTATATAAGGCATTTTATCTCACCACTTTAAATGACCAGTCATCATCATATATTATTGAGTTTTCATTTGCCCCACTACCACTTACAACCTTAATTTCAAATCTATAAAATCTTTCTGGTTGGAACCCATTCATCCAAAGATTAAAGTAATTACTTGTTGCATCACAACTAACAATTGAACCAGTACTAAATGGTATTATTACTTCTTCAGTTTCTGCATCTTTTACTGAATAATAAGTTCCTTGTGTTAATGCTCTACTACCACTTGGTAAAGTTTTAATTGTTAATGCTGCTGGTGTTGTATCAAATCCTCTTGTTGGATATAATTCTCTACCAACTAATCTAAATTTAACTTTTGATTTTTCTTTATACTCTGGTTTTATGTTTTGGAAATAAACAGTCAATCTATCTAACTCAGTTGCATTTAGTTCAGATAAACTTCCAGTATTCCAAGAACTATCATCCCACATAACTTCTAATTTAGGTGGATAGATTGTGTGTGTTTCTCTTGAAAAGAATTTTAAATTACCAAGAATACTTGTATCATATTCTGCCGAACCTGTAGCGGTTGTTGGGTCAAAGATAGAATGTGCACTTTGAGATGTTGCTACATTTTCTCTCTTTATAATAAATCCTTGATTTCCAAATACTGAACTTGAATAGATATGATTATTAACCAAATCAGTTACATCCATTCTTATATCTTGTGTTTCATAAACTAAATCATATGATGATGAAACATTCCATCCACTATTCAAACTTGAAGTAAACCAAGTTCCACCTTGAGTATCACTACCTGTTACCCATTGTGTTTCAGTAGTATCATTATCACGATACTTCCAACTTGCTCCATCACTTATAGTTGGGTCTCTATCTAATCTACCAGTTCCACCATTCCAACTACCCGTTACAATATATGCCCACAAAGTAGATTCAGTAGCCAATTCCGTTGAACTTGCATCATATAAATTTAAAAAGAATTTTGCATCACTTGGTATAATTCCATCTTGTATTGATTTAGAAATATAACTATAATCAAACTTCATTAATATTCTTGAAACACTAATTGTACTACCAGCCGAATTTACATTCTTATTAACTTCTAATATCTCATCCAATCCTGTATTGATTGATGAAGTTACATTACCAGAATAGATTGTTGTATCGGTTATTGGATATTCAAAATAATACATTATACATCTCCTACCACTCTACCCTCGATATCTGTATCAGGGAATTTAAGTTCAAATATACTTGGGTCTAATGATGGATATATTACACCATCTTTTGTTGCTGATTGTAAATCATAAACATGACCACTATAACCTTCTTCTGTTTTGTATTTATTATCTATCACTACAAGTTGTTTCTGTGGATTATCATCTTCTGGTGGAACAACACTTGCAACACCATCCACTAAAGAAATCTTATAGGCAATATCACTCAATACTATTGGTTCATTAATTTGCCATCTCTTAATATTAAAATGTTTCCTTACCTCATCAATACATTTCAATAATACTTTATTTTTATTATATCCTCGTTGAGTAATAATTGAAAATCTTACTGATATGTTTATAACATATGCATCTTTAATATTAATTGCATCTGTTAACATTCTATATTGTGAAAGATATATTTTTAAATTTTGTTTTGTAGCATCATTTAAAATTACTAACTTACCATCATTACTATATCCTAAACAATAAAGATTTAAAGCAAATGGATTAGGTATTACCAATGAAGATTTGTTTTTTGATATCTTACCATTTTTAATAATTGTTTGTGTATTTTCTTCTAATTGTTCATCTTGAACTATAAATGATTTTGCTATGTTTCCATATTTTTGTGGTAAAGAATATACTCTTGTGATATAATCTTCTTTTGTAACTGCTCTGTTTTGTGAATTAAAATAAGCCAATGCATTTTGTCTTACTTCTTCAGGTGATTCTCCACCACTTCCACCAGTAGCAGGGTCTGGATTTTTTATTGATAAACTTTCTTTTGTGTTCTTAACATCCGATGCAGTTAATCCATCTTCATCTAAAGTAAAAGTAACACTATCTCTATTAATAATTTCATTAGATAAAACATTATCATCATCACTTCCACCATAAGTATATGTAATAGTTAATGTAGTAGAACTTGGTGCCAATCCGAATGTTCTTGTTTTTAAGAAATTAGTTGGGTCAAATGATTCATCAAGTTTACTTAATCCACCTGCAAGAGATGAACCAACATTATCTGGGTTTGGTATTAATTCTTCATCAGGAGATGAACTTATTCCTGCACCAAATCTAATTTCTGTTTTACCATCACTACGAACATAAGTTGTAAACCTACGAGCAGTTTTAATTAACTTCAACATATAAGGTGTATCACCAGAATGTGAAGAAACATCAGGAGTATTAACACTATTATTTTCTATTGATTCAAAGACTGTATCTTGTGCCAAGAAAGGAACTTCATACCATTTATTTCCATCACTATCTGAAATTGATTCTATATGAATAACATTTTCTTCACCTAAAATAACTTTATCAAATTTTTCTGCTGCTCCAAAAGTAAATGTTTCTTCCTTTTTCTTTCCAGATTCTAAAATTCCTTTTTTAGTTATTCTAAAATGTGTTGGATTAACACCAGAATAATTAGAAATAACTTCTTTTCTTTCATCCAAAGATGAAGATGTTTTAAAGTTAACACTATCTAATAATCTAAATTCTGTTCCATTCTTTGATGAAAATTTACTATCTGCATCTATTGATAATGCATAATTTGTATTTGGAACATATTCTCCACCATCAAGAGTTGCTGGAACTTCTATACTGAATTCACCGATTGCTATAGATGGACTTGATAGTTTTGGTTTATATCCGAATGATTGTGCAATCTTAAAAATATTTTTCTTTTCCTCGGCAGCATGTAGTAATGATTCACGATATTGATTATCAATATAAAATCCTAATACATCTCCTACATATGCAGCCATTTCGATAAACATCATACCTGGTGATGATTCATTAAAATCATTGTATGAGTTTGGAAAATATGCTTTTGCAAATTCAAGTAGATTTTGTCTTATAGATGGGAAATCTCTACCGAGATATTTTACCTCTTTCTTATCTACCTTTTTTAGTGTGCCGTATTCTACTTGTGTTGGCATCTTACTCTCCTGTATTAAATGTAAATGTTAATTCGTTTACTGCATCGGGGTCTTCAATATTCACAATAAATTCTACCCTAACATAAAGTGTATTAGGATTTGAACCATCCGTTGTAGTAAACACATTATTTATTGTTATATAAGGTAACCAATAATCTACTGCCTCTCTTATTGATTGTTCAACTGAATCACCAATATCATCTGTTATTTGTTCAAATATTATATTCCATAAATCTGAACCAAATGTTGGTTGTCCTAATCGTTCACCTTTTCTTGTAAGTAAAAGATTTTTTAAATTAGAGTATGCCTGGTCTGTTAATGTTTTTGCTCTTGGAAAAAATCCATCCCTACCATCTTTATATGTAAGTGGAAATTTTAATCCAAAATAAGAATCATTATCAGAAGCAATTTGTCTTACTGATGGATTATTAGTTAATTTAACATTTTCAGGCATTTACTTATCCTCTTCTTGAACCCTTTTTCTTTTCAATAGCTTTCATAACATCTGAATAATTTCGTGTTAATGCGTTCATCACTCCATCACCTACTTGTTCTGGAGTAGAACCAGCTTCCGCTAAAGTTTTTGCTGCTAAATGATTTAATTTTGTTTCTTGTGGAGCCATATCTCCGTAACCCAAGACATCCTGTACATTTGAACTATCAAATGTTCCACCACCTAATGAAGGCCATTCTTCAGTTCCCTGTTTAGAGTTTCCTTCAATTCCACCGACCGTTTCATTTAGTACATTATTCAAAGCCTCATTCGATGTATAATGAACCTTTTCTTTTTTCTTATACTGCTTACGAATTGGTTCTTTGAATTCTTTTTCAGTAAGTGATTTTAGAGATGATTTATTCTCCTTAATAAATATCTCATTCACTTGTTTTTTAACTTCTTTACGAACTACTAATTCAATTATTTTTATTAGTTCTTTTTTATTCATTATTAACTCCTATTCAGTTCCTGTTGGTATTCGAATCCCATTCCTGCGAAAAACGCATCCCATTCTTTATCATTTTTAAATTTTCTTTCTGAAAATGGTGATTTATCTATATTACCATAAAATGCACCTTGCCTAAATGCTCTACCATCAATTGCTGCATGTATTTCTCTTGTTGTAGTAATATTTTGTTCTTCTAAATATGTTCTAAAATCTTTCTCAAACATTTGTTCTAAATATATCTGCATATCTACATTGGCCCCTGGATAATCATATCTATCTTCGGGGTCTGTTCCAAATTCTTCTTCTACCTCATCTATAAAAGTATCATTATCTTTATCATTATCTAATACTTTATATCCAGCGAATACTAATGGTGGTGCACTTGTGGTTGCTCCTGTAATTGTTTTCATATGAGTTTTGAATGCTTTAATTAATTG
>CEVZ01108426.1_pt1 | contig 17338 bp, 17 predicted proteins | sample 361371 | NCBI WGS metagenome assembly CEVZ01 (sample SAMEA2620217, study PRJEB7988) | marine metagenome | isolation source: saline water (ENVO:00002010), including
TGCTTCGATCATGTTTGAAGCAATGTTTACGCCTACCACAGTCATTAACCCTGGTGTGGTTCGTAACCCGTTCGGGTACATCTCAAACTTCAGCAAAGTAGCTGACCACGGGTTCTTCTCAGAGGAAATGAGCAGCGCTGTTCGCAAACACATCGCTAACCGAATTGATGACCCAGATCTTTCGCCAGCAGCAAATGAAACCGCTACTGCTGAAGCGCTCCAAATGTGGGATGCCGAAGTAAAGCAGGTTGGGGCAACGCAAGCTTTAGCGAATCGGTTTACCGGTGGTAATAAACAAGAGCTTGGCTCTTGGATGACGTGGATGGCTGTTACCGCAGCTATCGACGCTCAGGCGCACAACATAGCGAAGCTTGACGATGCAATCGACGTGGTTGACGACTTCATCGACGACCCGTCACGTTTCAAACAAAAATTTCATACGGCACGTAACTCGTTGATTGGCCAGTTGAGGTATGCCGATCCTGATGACATGCCTGCGGCTTTGCGAGCGATTGTTGCCGTAGACCCTCGTGTCAAGTCTGTGGAAGACGCCGATGACCTGCTTCGCATTTACATGCAAGATCTCTTTACTGAGGGCAGCGGTGTTCCCGGTTCTGCTGGTCGTTCCAGTTCAGATGATCTGCGGGAAATGATCGATGCTCATAACGTTGCTCGGCGGCAGAAGATTCAAGAGCTACTTGAGACACATATGACTCCTGGCATTTTTGAGCTAGCTGTTCAAAGCAAGCTCGACGAGATGGGGGACTGGGACTCGTTCCACCGATCAATGAACCTTGTCGAAGACGAGTTTGGTAGGGGGACGTTGAACCAAGCTCAATCTAAACGAGGCGTCAATCCTGAAACAGGTCGACTGGTTGGCAAGAAAGAAACGTTTTTGCAGCAACGTAACGTGGCCCACACGAAAACGTTTCCGTTGGATGATTCAGTACATTTCGATTTGCGTGACGTTTTAGCTGACCCAGAGTTTCGTGAACTGGCTGAGGCAGGCCATTTCAACATCTTTGGTGGAGGAAACGACGTTCGGGGCAAAATGACTATTGCCCGCAAAGAGACGCTGACCAAGGGCGACAAGCAAGGTGAATACGCTGCACTGAAGACGTTGCACGGATTGAAAGACGCCGCAAACCAGTTAGACACAAACCCAGAACTTGCCAGCAAATGGAGACAGCTTCTCGTACGTCTGGAAAACGAATTCGGTATTTCAACCAACAACTTTGCAGGCATCAAAGAAGCTGACCTGAACAAGGTGATGAATGAGGTCGGGTTCGGTGCTGACGCTGCCCGCCGTATCCGTCGTTTGCGTCGTTACGCAATAAAGAACCAAGTCGACGTCACTCAATTAGAGAGCCATTTCGCTGGTCGTCTTGATGAGATTTACGAAAGCGACCGTTGGGCGAGAGTCCACGGCATTGAAAGCACCCTTCAGCCTGACCAAAAGATGAAAGCGCTAAAGCGTCAGATTGGTTTCACAGCCGCCGAGGTTGACCCCGATTCTGTTCCGGCAGGTTTGATTGATGCGCTAGACGCTGCGGGGTACAAGCTGGTTCACGGGCAAGAGTATGTGACCCCACGAGATTTGACTGCTGATGGAGGCAAGCCCTTCGTCGAAGTTCATGACCTTGTCGAGAAGCAGAAATATCAGGATTCACTTGGTTTCGTTGGTCGTAAATGGAGTTCCCATCTCGAACGAGCTGAAGCTCGAGCATTGAAAGCTGCTCGACGTTTAGGTACGGCAGGTAAGAGGTACACGCAAGACCAAGTAACGATGATGTACAACGCCCAGCTTCGCAACAGTCTCTTAAAAACGTTGTGGGCTACCGATGGGGCACACGACTTTTCCAAAGTCGACTCAGTTGACATGAACCTGTTGATCGAACGCATGCAAGACATCAGTTCTTCTATTAGAGATTTGAATGCTCGACGGTTAGAGGATGCGAGAACGACAGCTAGTCGACCGGGTCGAATGCTGCCGAATGTGCAGTCGTCGTTCAGTCCTGAAGCTGCACCGGATCTAGTTCGCACAAACAAGATGACGCAGCTCTTAATTAACGGGGTGAGTGAGGGAGATAGCGCCAATCCGTTTACAGGTCTAAAGGGTTACGGCTATTCAGACGAAGAGATTGTTGCAATTATTGACGCTTTGAAGAGGGCTCGTGATGTTGGGCCGCAGCTTCGTGGCCGACTCGTGTCAATACAGGACCGTCTGCAAGCCACTCCGAACTTGACGAACGCTATGAGGTTCTTATCCAAGACTCGAGTAGTTGACCCAACTGCCGGAACGTTGAAACGTAACTATCAAGAAGCAGCACAGTTCGCCACGAAGAGCGCCGTGACTACTGCTGCTGGTGCTCCGATGTTGGCTCTTGCTGCTTCCCAACAAGACGACGATCTGTCCTTCTTCCATGCTCTCGGGTTTACGGTGCTCGGCAGGTCAGTGGCCAACAGCAAAATTGGTTTCAAAGCCCAAAAGGCAATGTTGAAGAAAATGGGTATTGGCAACAGTGCCGAAGTGATGCGATTCAACGAGGGTGGTCGAGGGCTACACAAGTGGGCTGACAAGCTCGACAACAATCAGAAGTGGAAGCACTACACGTATGTTGCTGACCATTTAGCAACGATGCGTGACTACATGAGATTCACGCTGTCACCCATCTTCGATGCCTCGAGGTACACGGAAGGCATGGTCCTGTCACAGATAGGTCACATTCCTGCATCTGTTCAGGAAGCTGGTGGCTTGCGAATGAACATGTCCCCGACTCGCTGGCGGAAAGACCGAGCACGTCAAATATCAGGATCGAAGAAACCAACACCTGAAGCTATTCGTCAAGCAAAAAGAGAGTGGGCGGAAGTCCAAGACGAGTTTGCTGGTATCGGTCGAGCACGCAACGACTTTGACTTTGAAGCGTTAGAAGCAACCACTGCCCGGTTCCGTCAGATCGGTATTCTCGGTTTCAACACGCAAGACTGGATGGCTTCTCTGTATGCCGACCTGACTCGCATTCATGGCATGGACAAGTACAAAGCGTACGAGACCGCCAAGAGCGCTTTCACCTACGGATTGAATCCTCGTTCGGCTGCTGAGATGAACGTGAACGCCGTGTTCTTCCCGTTCAGTTTCACTAAGAAAACGTTTGGTCATGCAGCGAACTATTTGGGTCAAGACTGGTCGAGAGCAGCGATGTTGCACGACGCAATCAAAACTTACGAGTTCCTCGATGAGCACTACAACCTTTCCGATGTGTGGAGAGAGCGTCTGCCGTTGCTTGAGAAAGCTCAACGTCTCAACGTCTTTGCTTACGGCTTAACTCCGGGTGAGCTTGGTGGTGCCAACAGGCCATACATCAACTTCTTGAAAGAGTCTGGTGTTGACGAAGTCACGGTCAACCCGATCATGAACGTGTTCTTGCCTCAAGGGCATCAGATTCGCAACAACGCCGAAGCTGAGGCTGCGTTCGACACGTTGAGTCGAGTCGCTCCCGTGTTTAACGATGTCGAGCATTTGTTGCAGGACGCTGCGGAGCAAGGCCACGTTCTATTTGGTGGGAACGGTTTAACGAAAGCTGCTGAAGCGGAACGTGGTTATGCCGAGGTAGCGCAGCTTAACGAGTTGATCGATGCCGCCATTAAAGAAGAGGGCGGTGCGGGCGGTATCAGTGAGATTCGTCGGAAGCGTTGGTCTCACTATTTCGATTACCAGCAAGCTGCGAAAGAAGCAGTTCGGAATCGGTATCCGGCATATAGGGAAGCTGTTGCTGCAAGTGTCGGTAACTCGGTGTTGAAAAGCCAAGAAGAAAAAGAGCTGATCGCAGCGTTCGAGAACGCAGAGAGTTTCACAAATGATTCTCCTCGTGAAGTGAAGATGGGCAGTTTGTTGAAGCTGTCTGATGAACTGATTCGTCGAGCTGGTTCTTATGACCAAGTGCCGCCTGAGGCTCGTGACAAGTTCAGAGAAATAGCCGCTTCTTGGGCGGAGGATGAGCACTATTTGCGTTTGGGGTGGAGGAAACACCTGATGCGTACGTGGGGCCCGATTGAAAGTGTGCTCGGATGAGTGATGAATTAAAAGGTTGGCTTACAACTAACGGCTACAGCGCTACTCAAATAGCTCAGTTGGAAACGCAAACAGCTCAAGTGGCTGTTTGGGAAAACGCTGTTAAAGGCGGCACTATGGCTATCTCACTTCTTGGGGGTATCAAGCCAGCTAACCCTACGCAGGTGCAGGAACAAACCAACTCGGGTGACAACTCTGGTTCTGAGGCTGAAGAGATTCTGAAAGAGCTAGGCAAGCTGGGGCAAACTGGCGGTGCATTTCCGCAGACCTTGCGTAATGAGCTATTCGAGATCGGTTTAATTTACGATACTGGTGCTGGGTCTTATGACTGGCGGGGCGACAAAGGTGCAGAGTTTCTCCGCAACGTCAATGCTCACTCCGGTCAAGACTTTAAGAGCGACAAACAAGGTTTAGAACAAGCTTTCGCATACATCGATGAGCTTGGTGCTTACGGTCGAGACCAATTCATGACCGAGTACTACGAGATGTCTGAGAATGTGCTTCGAGTGATCATGCCTAACGGTTCATCCAGAATTGTTAAAGCCAGCGAAATTCAAGCAATTAATGCGGCTACTGGGCAAAGCACGGGCGATATCGAGAAAGCAGTCAGAGCGTCATCTCGTAACGGCGGTTTGGACTGGCGAGTCGTTCTGATGTCTCATGCAGCTCGAGAGGAAGCGGGGATAGCTAGCTCGATGGGTGATACGGCTGCTTTGGTAGCTGAAGGGCGTCGCAAGTTTGGTGGCAGTAATGAGCTGGCCTACTTGTATGCAGCGGAGTGGCAAGAAGAGAACGCTGAGGCTTACCGTCGAGGTGATGCTGGTGCGACGCAAACAACAGCAGAGCTGTTGTTCACTGATCCTTCACAGCTCACTGAGGAGCAGATCAATTGGAAAGATGGTGTCGTAAAGCCCTACCAAAACCTTGCCAATAGTGTTAGCTCGTTTAGCACGAACGAAGAGCACTTCAATTTCATTTCCAACTACGGGTTCTCAGACCGTAAACCTGAAGTAGCTGTGTCTGAAGGCAATGCAAGAGACACGTTTAGAGATCTCTATCAGTCGTTGTTCCTTGAAGTGCCTGATGATGACACGCTCGATAATTTCCAACGAAACTTCGAACAAGAGATTGCAGCTTGGAGCCAACGTGAGAATGCGTCGCTAAGTCCGTTCTCTGGTGAGATGCAGGGTGACATGTATGCGGCTCCAACAGCGGATGATGCTGCTCTTGGATTCATTCAGGACACTGACTTGTATCAGGATCTGTTTGGTGAGGAGTACCGTCGTTCGGGTTTAACTCACGAGCAGTATGCGGCACGCTTCGGCAACTTTGCTTTAGGCGTCTACGACGATCCGAACATTGTTCGTGAAGCAGGCAGAGCTGGCATGAGGTCAGGCAACCTTTCTGATGTTGGTGCCTTCGGTGCAACGGCGCTAGGCGCACAAGATGAAAATCAGCAAAGAATGATGCGGCAGGCTTTGAACGTCATAAGGAATACCCCATGAGTATTATTGAACCGATTCCCGGAGCCTACGAAGGCTCCACAGATCTGTATCTAGTTGACGGTGAGTATTACCGAACTGGTAAAGACTCATTTGGTGTGAGCACCTATGTCCAACAACTAGTGGGGCGACCTTCGGATCCTGAAGTTCCTATCCAAATGAACGCTCAAGAGTTTTCTAATATCTCTCGTGGTTGGACTTGGTTAGATAAAGCTCAGACGCCCGGTGCTGACCTAAGAGCGTTTATGCCGAGTGTCGATTCGCTGATAGTAAATCTGGGGCCACTTGCGGCTCAAGATCCGTCTATGCAACGTCTTTTCGCTGGAATTCCTCAAGGGGAGTTTCTCCTTCCTAATGGCGAGATTGACGTTTTAGCTCTTGAAACCGCTTACAGGCAGACCGACTACTACAACAGCACAACTAACAAAGCGAGGCTGTGGTCGGAGTCGAGTGACGCAGAACGGCAGGTTCAGGTAGCAAACGAGCTGAGCACTATCGCTGAACTGTGGAGGATTTTCACGGGTCAGAACGTGACGTTGCCGGACACAATGGCCGAACTCGACGATAATCCGATGTTTAAGGGCTGGCGAGACAAGGCGTATCAGCTTGCTCAAGGCTTTATCAATCAGGCCACTTTGCTTAACAAGTGGCTGCAGCCGATGGCTGAACAGATTGAGGGTTCGCCTTGGAGTCGTCGTCTCCTCGAGGAAGAACGGGCAGGTAAGCAAGAAGTCATTGATCTCGAAACGAAGAAGGGCGAGATCAGAGATATCGGCAACAGGTACGGGCTCAGCCTCTCTAACGAAATGATCACCAAGTACGGCAATGACATCATCAACAATGAGTTGAGTGATGAGGAGCTGGAGCAAAAGCTCGATGAACAGTCACTTGTTCTTTACCCGAATAAGCCGATTGGTATGGACTGGGTGACGTACGCCGATCCTTGGCGTCGAGTACACGCTGAGCTGTATGAGACGTCAATGCCTGATCACACTGACAGCGATCTGGCTAAAGCCCTTGCAGATGGTTCATCACTTTCCGATTACAGAAAAACGATTAGGAAAACGAACCGGTGGCTGGGAACACAGAACGCTCGGGACTCGTTGATCAGTGAGCTGTCGCTTGCTGGTCGAAGGATGGGATTTGGATAATGGCAACTGATAACCCCAATTTTCAGTTAGGTGACCCGTACACGGGACCCGCTGTCACTGGTCTGGGCAAAGTCATCAACATGGATGACGGCACCTTCGTCGAGGGTGGGGTTCGTTATGTGTGGACTGGAGTTGGAGACAACTTCGCTCCTGAAGGCGGATGGGGCCCAACCACTGCAGGTCAAGCTTCTAGTGATGCTTTCTACACTCCGGGTGGAACGAATAACCCGATCGACCCAGTCGACGGTGAACCACAGTTCATTCAGGGTCGTCGTTATGACGGCAGCCCGATTCCGGGCGGCTGGACAGCCAACCCAAATTATTATGTTGCCCCGGTAAAGCCTTCGGATGCTGATAGTGCTCCCAATGACGCTCAAGGAAACTCTAAGTACGTCACTCGGACAGATCGTCGAGGTAACACTGTTTGGGATCTGAACCCTAACTACAACAGTGGCAAACAACCTGACAGCAACAAGGGTTCGGGAACAAGCGTCGATGTCAATCCTGCTGCGTTACGGCAAACACTGATTGGTTTGTTCCCTTGGGCGTCCGACTGGTACGACGACATTCTTGGTTGGGTGCAAGACGGTTTTGAGGGTGATGGGATTATCGCCAACATTCGTGCCGATAAGAAATACTCTCAGATGTTTCCCGGAATTCTTCGAGATGACGGAACAATGCGTTTCGCTAACGAAGCCCAGTATCTGAAAACTGTTGACGATTACCGGCAGACGCTCATCGACTTCGGGTTTCATGACCCAACAACAGAATCGCCTCAGGACTATGCGGCTTTAATGAGGGCAGGTGTAGATGTGAATGAGCTGAGTGACAGGCTCGGAACATATCGGGAACTCGAAACAGGGTCACAAGAACTACGAGATGCTTTCTATGTTTATGGTGGCATTGATGTCACTGTTGATGACTTGTTTGAAGCTGTCGTCGACCCAACAAAAAAGAAAGCGCTCGAGGACGCATACAACGAAGCAACAATTGGTGGTGTCACGGACTACGAGACGTTTATTCAGCGAGCCTCAACAGTCGGTGTAGAGCGTTTAACGAAGCGGCTCGGGGAGCTGCAGGCAACAGGCGAGATTGACGATGCGACAGTGTCGAAGGTTCTTCGCATGGACCCAATGTTCGCTCAAAACCTTATGGGGGCTATCTTCCAGAATCCTGGTGGTAATGGTTTCTTAGGGTTGGAAGAGATGGAATCGGCATTCGAGTACGCCGTGTTAGGTAGTGCAGCTACCGAAGCTGGGTTCGCTATGCCGGACGTAGAAACGCTTGAGAAGTTCATAGCTCAAGGCATCGACGGGGCACGTCTTCGTGGGGCATACAACACTCTCGGGCAACGCAGTAGCGCATTACAGGGCATGATGGCTCGAGCTACGCAATCTCCGGGCGTGAGCGTAAGCCAGGTTCAAAGCGCCTTTGAAGGTTCGCTATTGGGTGAATCGTCTGAGTTGAGGTACGCACAGGCCGCCGAGAGTGCTTTAGGGCAAGCTGGAGGCGGATTTGCGGCGCAAAGAGCCGGAAATAGGCTCGCTCAACCGGGTAGAAGCGTCTACTAGTACACACCCTTTGGGTGGGGGGTAGACCATTCCCCATATCCATCCCCGGTGTTTATGGGCGTAGGCGATTCCGGGCGTAGGAGACATCATGGACTTTGACGGCGACGGTATAGACGACGTTGAGGAAAGTGGGTCGCAACTCCGACAGAAGTTGGAGTCGACTCTCAAAGAGAACAAGGAACTCGCTAACGAGTTATCCGGCCTAAAAGCCAGAGAGCTGATTACGGAACACGGATACGGCCTAGTGAAACCCGAAGATCTCCAAGGAGTCAACCTGAGCGAAATGGCTGAAAGAGCTGAAGCTCTCCAAGTAGAGCGTCAAGCAATGCAGGCCGAACTCGCAAAGGACATGCTGGCCAAACGTGGCCTCGAAGGCGATGAATTGGAGCGGGCAGTCAATGACTTCCTCGCTCCTGAAGCTCATGATGCAGCAGCTCATTCAAGGGCTCGAGAAGTTGCAAGCGTGGGTGGTGTATCCACCCCAGCTAACAACACTCAAAACTTGATGGGTCTTGATGCGATTGACGCAGCTCTTCGAGGAAACGGATAACCAGCTCCTACATCCGATTCCCTATAAGGAGAAATAACTAATGGCCGCAGGCTCTCTTAGTCTCCTTGAAGCTGCCAAATATGGATCAACGACACTTGGTCGAGGCGTAGTTTCTACGCTTATCCAAGAATCTCCAATCATGGAGATGCTGCCGTTCACTTCCATTACTGGCAACGCTCTCAAGGTGACAGTTGAGGACACTCTGCCTGACCCTGCTTTCAGAGACGTGAACGAGTCTTGGACCAGGAGCACGGGTAGCGATACCGAACGATTCTTCGGTTGCGCTATTTTGGGCGGCGAAGTCTTCATAGATAACTACATTGTTCGTGTACAGGCTGATCAAATTTCAGCTAAGGCACGTCAGTACTCGAAGTTCTCAAAAGCAATGTCTCGTACATTCGACAAGAGCTTCTTCGATGGCACTGGCACCTCAAAAGATTTCAAGGGCATCAACGCTCTAATCGACGAGGGTCTTGGCCAGAAAGTATCAGCGGGTACTAACGGTGCTGCACTTACACTCGACATGCTTGATGAGGCGTGGGACTCCCTTCGTGGACAATCCGCTCCTGACGCACTGTTGATGAACCGTACGCTACGTCGCAAGATCAACACTCTTGCACGGACCACCTACTCGGGTATTTCGTTGATTGACGTTGGAACTGACTCCTTTGGTCGTCAGGTCAACATCTACAACGGCACCCCGATCAGAATCATCGGTGACGACAAAGATGGCAACGCCATCCTTGACTTCGATGAAACTCAGGGTTCGTCAAGCGTGACCAGCTCCATATACGCCATCGCCTTCGGGACTGATGAAAACGTGTATGGAATCTTGGGTCTGGGTGGCTCATTCGACATTAAAGACTTTGGTGAAACCGAAGCAGCCCCAGGTCACCTGGGACGAGTCGAGTGCTACCCCGGCGTTGTCGTCGCTAACAGCTTTTCTGTTGCCCGTCTACACGGCATAACGAACGCATAAGGAGGCTGACGTATGGCACAAGCAACACGCACGGTAGGACCGGGTACAACAATCCGGGACGCAAAAACAGCAAGTAACGTCCTCTTGGCTCAAGGAAACATTTCAGCAGATACAACTACTGCTGGTTCGTCCATCCAAGTTGACCGTCCTTGTTTGGTCAATGTTGAGTTAGTGGTTGGTACTGTCGCCGCTGGTGTGACTGCATTCGAGGTCGAAGTCTTCGGCTCCGATGCGTCAAACGGCACAGGAAACGTGGTCTCTTATGGCCGTTTCCAAGACATCACCAATGCTGATGACGACACAACTCGTGTTCTAGCTGCACAGGTGTACAAACCGTACATGCATGTAGTTATCGATCACTCAGGTTCCGGCAATGCGAATGTGGGCGTCTTCGTCCGCACCCCGTATGACCGTCGGACAGATAGCACCACTGCTTAAGTAGTGCTCCTCGTGGATGGGGTCCGCCTTTCGGGGCGGGCCCCAAAACCACATCTCGAAAGGTCTTAATTTTTTATGTCCACTGAAACCACCGATTCAAAAACGTGGGATGTCATGGCCACTGTTGAGAAGTGGCATCGAGCCGCTGATCGCAAGGCGGGTCTCCCGCCAGATGAGGTGGTTAAAAAGAAGGACAACCTACTTCTTAACGAAGGCATTGAAGCTTTGCTTCAACTTCTTACCGCTACTGGCGGAACAGCGTTCTCTTCCGGTAACGCCTACATCGGCGTCGGCGATTCGACAACTGCAGCGACTGCCAGCCAAACCGGTTTACAAGCCAGCTCAAACAAGGATTACCAAGGCATGGAGTCTGGGTATCCGATTGTTTCTGGTCAGACTGTGACGTTCCGATCGATTTGGGCTTCGGCTGAAGGCAACTTCGACTGGAACGAGTGGACGGTTGCGAACGGCTCGAGTGACTCGGCAACGAACCTCAACCGGAAGGTTGCGGCTCTTGGAACAAAAGCCTCAGGGTCTGAATGGACTTTGACTGTAGCGATAACGGTGAGCTGACATGGCAACTAACTATCCGACAACGCTTGATGACACGAACACCCAGCCGAATATTTCGGCTACGGATGAGATGGATGACACCGGTGTTGAGCATGACATTGTTCATACCAATCATTCACAAGCAATCATTCAGCTCGAAGAGAAACTGGGTATCGGTCTGTCAGATGCTGCTGATGCGTCGACGAACCAGATCCTTGTTAAGCAAGCAGATGGTTCAACTCAGTGGGCAGCTAACCCCGGTGTGGGTGCTCTCACGTCGTTGAGCGGAGCTGTACTCGAATCGACAGTTGATGCGAAGGGCGATATTTACGCTGCGACTGCCGATGACACGGTTACTCGATTGGGGGTCGGGACGAACGGTCAGGTACTGACTGCTGATTCTACGGCTGCTACTGGTTTGGTTTGGGCTGCTGCTGAGTCGCCCATCCCTCTGATTTTGGCATTGAGCTGAGGTAGGACATGGCAAATACATTCAAAACTTTTAACTGGGAAGCGGCAAACGCTGCTGGTTCAAACACGTACACGGTTGGGGCTAACAAAGTCGCAATTGTGTTGCAGTTGCAGGCAGCGAACATTGGCTCAGGGGCTCACCCTGTGAGCGCCAAAGTTACTGACTCGTCCGCCAGTCTGACCAAGTTCATAGCGAAAGAGGTTTCGGTTCCGTTGAACGCTGCTATCGGCCTCGTGGCTGGCAAGCAGGTGTTAGAGGCTTCAGACGTATTGGATGCCTACTCCGATAGTGCTGCACAAATAGATGTGACACTCAGTGTGCTTGAGATTGACGTCTGATAAATGCCGGGAATTTCGGCAGGTAAGACGTGGAGTAGGATCGGAGCTGAAGTAGCTCCGACTTCTAGTGCTGCGTCTGGTGTCTTTCAGATACAGGAGCTTGCGGAGAATGTGGGAGCTGGCACTTGGCCTGCTCCTGCTGCTGGTGTGTTTGAGTGCATAGCCAAAGAAACCGTTTCCGGTAGCTCTACTACGTCTGTTGAATTTACTTCTATTCCTGCCTCAACTTATGACAACATCGAAGTTGTTATCAGTTGGGTTCCAGCTACTAGCGATTCATCGTCTGGGATCAGTTGGGCGCTAGAGATAGAAACTAACGGAGAAGCCGGTAACAACTACAGCGTGGCTTTTCATAATGCTAGTGGGGCAAGTAGTTCGTCGTCTGCTTCTAATACTGCTTATTTGTTTGCAAGCCAACCGTTTTATATGGGGTACACGAACTACCAAAACGGTTTGTTCAACAGGCAACGCTGGACCAATATCAACACTTCTACCTATCACAGCGGTCACACGGTGTCGGGAGGTGGCGTTTCCGGGCAGCCATTAGGCCACGCTTATCAAACCCTTTATTGGTACGACAAATACGGGATAAACAACCAGTCGTCGAGCAGCGCTTTATCGTCAATCAAGTTTGTTAGCGAGTGGAGTCGAGTGATTGAAGCTGGAACGACGTTCACGATGTTTGGGATAAAGAGCAGCGAATAATGGCACAAGACGGTTACTTCCCTATCACAACTGTTACGGGTTCGGGGAACCCTTCCTATATTGACATTACAGGTATCCCAAACACCTACGCCCACTTGTGTTTAGTGGGGAGCATGGCTTCCACTCGGGCCACTGTGCTTGAACAGTTTGAAATAAATTTTGGGTCGCCAACGATTGACACTGGATCGAACTATCAGTGGCAGCGTGCAGGGTTTACGAACAACACAACAGTTAGTGCATACCGGAACACCGGAACAGCAGCTATATATTTAGTTGACTCGGTAGGCACTTCAGTGAACAGCCTTTTGAATGCTCAGGTTGAGTGTCTTATTTTTGGTTACGCCGACACGAGCCGTTACACAAACATTTGGGCTAAAGGCGGCTACGCATATAGCGCTTCTTATGGGTCATCAAAGCTATGGAGCGGCACATGGACAGATACGTCAGAAGTCAGTTCACTTCGGGTGACTGCTGGGTCAGGGAACTTCAGCACTACTAGCCGCCTAACGCTTTACGGATTCAAAGGTTAAGGAGGAACTGTGGCAGGAACATATGATCTTCTCAGCAGTTACACAGTTACCTCTGGTTCGGGTGACGCAACGATCACGCTGTCAGGTATTTCCGGTAGCTACGATGACTTGTCGTTATTCGTTGAGGGATATAGCACTTCAGCAGGTAACTCGAAACTGGGCTTAAATTTTAATAGTTCAACAAATACGAGTTGGACACAAATGTTGTGGAAATGCTCCGGCGCAACCACTTTTGGGGCTGTTTCTGAAAATATGTGGTCCACTTCTGGGACCACTTCTTTAGACGAATGTAGCTGGGGGAACATTTCAAGAGAATCAAATTATTGGTTCGGCTTCCAGTTCTATATCAATGGTTACTCGAATACGAGTATGCCCACTGAAGTCGTGGTTAGCGGCTTGTCGCTTCCTACTAGTTCAAGCCAGTGTTGTTCTGGGTGGGGTGGCTACCAGTGGGGCGAAACTACTGCTGTCACTGAAATAAACCTGAAAGTCCATGACAGCGCAGCGGAATTCGCACAAAACAGCTCGGTGCGTCTGTACGGAATTAAGCACACGGTCTAGGAGAAATTATGGCTACTGCAACGATTGTTAATGTTTCGACGGGTGAAGTGATAACCCGAGAACTAACTGCTGAAGAAGAAGCTGAACGGCAAGCTAGAGATGAGGAACGGCAAGCCCGGAGAGAAGAAGAAGAAGCTGTTGAAGCTCAACGTCAAGAAGATGCTGCTGCGGGGCGAGCGAAGCTGAAAGAGCTTGGCTTGACTGACGAGCAGATCGCAGCGTTGCTCGGATGAGTACTCCGGGTTACGGCCAGAACGGTTCTTTAATAGGGCCTGAGGTGTCGGTAACGGCTTCGTCTGCCAGCGGTGTGTTTACGTTAGCCGAGCTGACAGAAGCTATGCGTGACGATGCGTGGCCAATGCCGTTCCAAGGTTTCATTGCTACGTTAGATCCGAACCATCCATCATCGACAGCGTCATACACAACCGCCAATGTTGACTTAGATTCAAATGGCGACCTTCTTCTTAATTTTTATACCATCGGAAATTCTACTGGAGCTTATTATCAGGGTGGCTTCGCCAAGATAAATACGTCAGCTAAAACACTTACGGACAACAAGTTGTACCGAGTTGGCAACGAAAACAACCAGACGGTCATGTGCAATATCACCGTTGATTCCGCTGGCAGCGACGACATTTATATGAGCGGTTACACAGACGCCTCAGGCACTAGCGGCATTTGGACCACCAAACTCAACAGTTCGTATGTCGAGCAATGGTTTGGGATTGATAGCTCAGAGAATCTGTTTCGTCGTGGTGCCTCGTCGCAAGCTTCGTACTGCCACACACCGGCAAGTCACCGGTTATCACCGGACGGCACATACCTTTACGGCGGTGGGTACGGATTAAACACCGGCTACGACGCATGTTTTGTACCCATTAACACAAGTACTGGCTACCGGATTGGTGCGAACAACATCACCGATTATTCAAACCCCCCCGGTATGGGTTTCTATGCCCGGGCATCGGGTCTCAACAACAGCAACTTTGCTTATGTCGGGTTTCCTTATCACCTCTCTTACGGCGGCTACCACAACACTGTGTTCAAGGTTTGGAACGGTGGAAGTACAGCATCCGGTGTCGGATTGAGGATCGACTTTAACGGTGGTTCGTATTCTGGTGGCTCATATATGTCGAACGGCAGCATGGGCAAGTTATATAACCAAGTCAGCAACGCCGATAGGTACCCGTTTATGGGTGCTCTGACTGGCGGGACCGGCAGCGGTACGGCCTACTTTTTCCGATGGAACCATGCAACCGGTTGGAACACTTTCGATCAGGGATATCGACTTGCGGTGAACGCAGCGGACAGTCCAGCAACTCCAACGGCGCTCACCTATGTGGATGGCATCACTTTCACCGCTAACGATTCAACTTGCTACGCCTTGATGCGAGACGACGGCAACACACCTTCGCAAAATTATTTGGTGTCGTTCGACCCGGACACTTCGTCAACGACTATTAATTGGCAACGCAAGATCCTTATTTACAGAACGGCTGATGGGACAAGCGTTCAGAATACTTGCTACCTCACAGAACCTAAACTCGATTCTGCTGAACAGTTTCTGTATTTCGCAGGGAATATTACGACTAACAACGTTGATCGCAGTGAAATGATGGTGTTCAAATTGCCAGTTGATGGCAGCGGGGAAGGGACATACACCGTTGGTGATTACACGGTGGTGTACGAAGCATCAACCATGACTGGAACACAAGGAGACCTTGTGGGAAGCACCACGGGCACCACGATGACCACGTTCTACCCAAACGAATCTGGCACCGGTGCGAGAACTAACACGGATCAAAGCGGCGCAACATTAGTGACGGGGTGATAGAGATGGATGAATGGGACGCTGACGCTGCTCGCCACGAAAACGCTCCGCATGTTGGTTTGCCTGATGACTTGCCGACAGGCATTGTCGACGGCATAGCTGAGCAGCCTGACGATTTTGAATCCGTTCCGTACGAATATGACCCTGTGGATGACACTTGGGTCAAACTGATTAACTAACTATGCCTGCCGTTGCGTATCGCAACGCCGAGCTGTACCGGCACGAGGGGAAGTACCAGTTTGGTGTTTTCCCTCTCAAGTATCGGAACACGTATGACTACCGGTCGAAGGTCACCTATCGAAACGGGGTAGACGATCCGATCTCTGACACGTTCAGTGTTGCCGATTCGGCAACGCTAACCGTTGATGTCACTCCGACGGACACGATCAATCTCACGGAGTCAACTCCGAACATTAGTGTCGAGTCGCTTGCAGCTCAGGGGACGACTGACTCGCAGCAGTTCCTTGAGGCCACTATTGGAACGGTGGGTCTGAACCTCACAGAAGCTATTAGTGGTGCTGAGACCTTAAACACTCAGGGCACGTCGGTTAATTCGACTGACTCAAGTACCGGTACCGAAGGTACTCCCGGCCTGTTCTTCACCCTTCAGACAGACTCTGGTTCTGGCAATGACAACTGGGTGTCGACGACTGTCACGATGACGCTTACCGATGCTGCTGCAGCTCTCGAAGCTCTGGGAGCTGTAGCTATCTCGTCGACTGACACGTTCAGCTACTCGTACGGCTCGTCGATGCAGTACCGCACGAACTTCCAGTACCAGAATATTCGTGATTATCGGTATCGCTTCGGCCACATGGCCATGGGGTACCGGAACGATTACCAGTACCAGATGGAAGGCATGTACGGCGAGGGCCTCATGTCTGGCGTGATGGTGGATGTGGCTCCGGTGGATGCGGAGACTGGATCTGCGCTCGAAGCTTTGGACTATGCGGGTGGTGGAAATAACAGGATCACAGCTCAAAGCGAAGACATTCTTGTGGAATTTAATCTCACAGGCCCATTTGGCGAAGTGGCCCAGCATTTAAGCCATATTGCCGTGAACAGGTACCGGCCAACGCCTTCGGCCGTTCGTAGAAGGTGACTATCTAGGGGTGGATAATTGAGATGGCTACGACAACCACACTGACCCTCGGCGGGCTTATCGACGACACACTTGAGATGTTGTATCGCACGAGCGAACGCCCCTTTCAGGTCACAGTTGGATCAAGCGCATTGGACTCTCCAACCGATACAACCTTGACGGTCGATGACGCTAGTCGTGTACAAGCGACTGACGTTCTTGAGATCGGTGATGAGCTGATGTTGATCACGGCGAAGAGCAATGACTCGACGCCTGTGTTGACCGTCAGCCGAGGCTACGCCGGGTCGTCCGCAACTAGCGGTCACGCAACTGATGCGACCGCACTTATTAACCCGCCATGGCCTCGCTCTTCGATTAGTGACTGGATTCAGCGTTGCTTTAAGTCAGTGATGAATGCCCAGCTTCCGCACAGGGTGACGGAGTCCATGACTCGCACCACTGACAAGCAGTGGGTGTTGATGCCAGAGAACACCATGAGGGTGTATTCGGTTCGGCACATGATCGGCCAGACTGGCCGCATCATCGATATTGGTGGCTGGCAGTTCGAGCAGGATTTGCCGCCTGGTGTGGTGTCGACTGGTAAGGCGCTTCGTACGCCAACGTCTGTGGAGAACAACGACTCAATAATTGTGGTCTACCAAACCCCTTATGCTTTCACTGGTTCAGGTGACTCGTCGACTATCGATGTGCCTATTGGGGCCGAGGACATTCCAGCTCTGTGGGCTGCGGCATATGCGGTGACTCGTCGAGAGGTAAACCGCACTGACGTGGACAAGATTGAGGAGTGGAATCAAGAGGCCGCTATGCGGCAAGGGGTCAATCTGCGTTGGGCTCGAGAACTTTGGGGCGAGGTCTACCGGCGAATCGACGAAGCAAAGTCAATGCAGGGCCTGCCTAAATACAGGACCTACAGAAAGATGCCTCACTTACTATGAGTCTCACACGATCGTTCCAAAACCTTGTTCAAGGCAAATTAAATACTGC
>CEVZ01036320.1_pt1 | contig 17249 bp, 2 predicted proteins | sample 361371 | NCBI WGS metagenome assembly CEVZ01 (sample SAMEA2620217, study PRJEB7988) | marine metagenome | isolation source: saline water (ENVO:00002010), including
ATCATAAACTCCAGTCACACCACTGGAATCTGTCATATTACTCACAGTAAATGATCTTGCATCAGTAGCAATTTCTGTAATTTTATTATAAGTAGGAACTTCTGATCCTATACCCTTATTATACGAAATAACATCTCCAACCTTAAGACCAGTAAAGGGTAATGAAGTACCACTTGTTACTGTATTACTATAAATTGTTATATCCCTAATACCACCAGGAATTGATACTGCAATAAGTGATGAATCTGCAGTAAAATCTTGAAGATATGGTGCAACTGCAGTTTGTTTTACAGATTTAATATCACTTGGAGTATAAGTAATTACTCCTTGAATTGTTCTTACAGTATCAGTAATACCATTAATACTAATTTGCTCTCCTTCAAGAAATATACCTGATGTTTGAGTTAAATAAACATCACTAGCACCACTACCAGCAGCAGTAGCATAACCTGTAGCATTACTATTCAATCCTCTAATATGTGCAGTTGCTGGCAATTCTGTAGCACTAACAGCAGTGGTTAAAGTAAGTTTGGTGTATACATTAACATCATAAAGATAAAGATTCCATTCACTAGAAGGACCTTCATATGAAGCATCTTTTGGGTTGAATGAATATAATCTTGCCTCACCAATTAGTGTACCAGTAGCTGCTCCACTATTATCCAATAGATCATCATATAAATTAATAACCTTTCTATATTGTGGTTGACCAAAAACATTATTAACTACTAGACGATTCCCCATTTCAAAATTAACACTAGATGAACCTACAGTTCTAGTATCTCTCGGTTTATCAACATCTAAAATAGTTAAAGAATCTGTAGTTACAGAATAACCATTAACATAAGCTTCTCCACCAGAAACCTTCACACACATTAAATCATCAGAAGGTGTATTTCCCTGTTCTGTTTTTTCTCCACTAAAAAATATTCCCCCATTTCCTAATCTATCATTTAAAGAATTTGCTAAAGATATACTAAAAGGATCTATAGCATAATTTCCCGATTCTTCATACGTTCTTTCTGCTAGATAATCTCTAATTAAATTATAATCTGTTTTATTTTTAACTTTTCTAATTTGACCTTTACTTATTCTTAAAATTTCAAAGAAATCTTGATCATTTTTATCATCTAATAATTTCTTAGTAAGAGTTAAAGTAATTTTTAATCTATCTGCACCAGGTGCTGCAAAGTTGGTAAATCCAGACGCATTATCATAGAGTGAAGGATCATCTTTTGCACTAATTATTTGCTCATCAATTTTTAATCCAACTCTATAGGAAGGAGTATTGGTATAGTAATCTAAAATAAGAGTTTGACTACTGACATTGACAAAAGTTCCTCTAATAAAATAAACACCTTCAGATACAAATGCAGCAGAACCTACTGCAGTTGCATTAGCAGATATTAATGTTGCAACTCCAGATCCTGCATTAATAGTTGTATTACCATAAACAATATTTTCTTGAGTAATTAATACTTCACCATCAATAAAGTTAACTATATTGGAATCTGTAGAACCACTATTTAAATATTTTACATAAATCGTTAAATCTTCTACTTCATTTCCGTCTGGTAAGACGACATAATCTACAGAGGCAGTAACACCAGAACTTTGTCCTTCTAAAATTTTACCTACAAGTTTATCGGTATATAAAGAAATATCAATTCCAAATTGAGTAGCATTTAATTTTACTGCATAATAAGCATTATCAAAAGTAGGAGCTCCAGGAATTACAATAGATCCTTCCTTAAAAATATGACTACCAAATGTTTCTATTTGATTTTGAGATATAGATTGAAGATTAGTTAGTTCTCTTGCTTGAACTGGAAATCCTGGTTTAAATAAAACCTTGTAAAAATTATTACTGGGATCAAAGTCATCATAATAAGGACTTATATTTAAATCTTTTGATTGTGCCATGTTTCTTTAGAATTCCAGAATAATTTTAATGTCTTCTTTTTGTCGAATATTGCGGGCAATTTCTTCTCTATTGTCAATATAAAGAATATCACCAGTTGTTTTATTTATCTCGGAATCTGCAAGACCACCTGTGAAATAAACTCCTAAATCAATTTCTTTTGATCCTGAAGTCATTGTACGACCTGTAAAAGCAGTGGCAACATTAACATCATCTACACCCACAAATGTAATAACAGAACTGGAAGATTCAAATGACAACACTTTAGCATCGGAAGAAACATCTTTATAATCTGTTTGATCTCCTACTGTTGGATTATAATATAATGAACGATCTTGATAATATTTAAGAACACTCGTCTCTTTATCATAAGATGCAATATATCCTTTAGCAGTTCCACCAGTTACAACTTGTTGTATTTTAGAACCAATAGCAGGAGTATCAGACCAATATCCTGTTCCTCCTTCTGTATTACCATCATCTAATTTTATAGCTCCTAAAGAAGAATATTCACTTGATGTATATGTAGATCCTATAGAAGTATAAGTTGATGGATTCTTTACAATTCCAACTTGTGCAAATTTTGTACTTATTGGAAAATCTTTAGTTGAATCATCAAATCTTGCATAAACTAAAACTCTATCAGCACCTAATTCTTTATAAATGTCATATCCATGACCTCTTGAAGGTGGAATAATAACAATCAAATCTGCAAATGTAGTAGGAATCCCATCTGGTTGAGCATCACCCAAATCTACCATACCATAAGTATATCCGCTTCCACCTGCCGTTATTACTGCAGATGTAATTTTACCAGCATCAACTGTTATAGAAGCTTTAGCACCTGTACCATCACCTAATATATTCACATTATAAGGTCCATCCTTATACCCATCTCCAGCATTTTTAATATAAATTGTTTTTATTTGATTAAAATTAATCGTAGAATCACCTGCTTCTCTAACACTTTGTATTTGAGAATTAGTGGTGGTTTCCCAATTATTAGGAACCACAATATATTCAGTAGAATCAAATTTAATAATATCACTTGGACTTACTGAAAAAAGAAATTTCCAAATATAACCATCCGCACCTGCAGCAAATGGTTCTAAATCAGTAGATGTAGGTTCAAATTTAGAATTAACCCCATCAAGATCTTCACCAGAAGATCCATTACTTATACAAACATAAACATTAAAATCACTATTAATTACATAGTAATTTGCATCATACAATCTTGCAGTATCTGAAACTGGGGCTTTATTTGTAACACTATAATCTTGCCTATACATATCATAGGCAGTATTAACTTTCCATTCTATTTTCCTTACAACTCTTCTGATATTAGTACTATTAATCTTTTTTCCAAAAAGGGAAGTACTTCCATATTGCCATTCATAACTGAAGTTATCAATGGGATTGGGAGGGCCAGAAGCAGCACTATTCCAATCGGAGGTTCTACCAAACCCAGGATTTGGTGTTGTAGGATTACTAAGGCCTAGGAATACATAATAAGAATTATTAGTATCTAGTACAGAATCTACAAAATTACCAGCGTTAGATATTCTAAATTGATCTGTGACTACAGCAGACATATTAATTAGTTTTTAGGTATTTATAAGAGTATTATGAATAGAATGGATCTAAAGCTCCAGTATCTCTCAATCCACTTGATCGACGTTGAATTGTTGGGAAGGTGGTTAATCCAGAATTAACAGTTAATCCAGTTACCCCTAAGGCTATTGGTTCAGTGCTTCTTGTAAATGAACCTCCTAATCTACCCCAAGAGAATCTACCAATAGCATCCATAGAACTACCAGTGCTTGCCAATCCAACCACCGTGGTATCGGATTTTATATTACATGTAATAATACCCGCCGTACCCGAATTCCATATATGATTAATATTGTAAATATTATCTAAGAAAGTTGTACCTATACCCACCACTTCACTATCAGAATCAAATATTGAAGTAACTCCTGTTCCTACAGTAGTATTAGTAATATAAATTGGATAATCAATATTTAAATCATTATAATTGGAGGCAAACAAACTAAACTTAAGTGCTAATGGAACACCATCACCTGTGGTTGTACCAATTCCAGTAATAATTCCAGAGAAACCTTTAACAGAAGTGATATTTCCAATTAATTCGGAAGTAAATGTAGGAAGAGTCACTAAAACATTAGGAGGAGCAGATGCAGTATATCCAAATCCTTGAGCAGTTATTTCAGTTGAAGTAATAGAACCATCAGTTATAGTTGCTGTTGCTGTTGCTATTGGATTTGCAGTAGTTCCAATACCTGTAGTTGGAATTCCTATAGATACGGAAGTGGTTGCTCCTACATATCCACTACCACCACTTACAATATCAAGTGAAGAAATAGTACCTGCAGTAGATACTATGGCGGTAATAGCAGCAGAAACACGAGTAACACTATTGTCTACCACTCTTCCACTAATAGGTGAAGATCCTGAAACTTCTCCTTCTTCATCAAAGAATGAAGCATCATCAACAAATATTTCAGTATCAGTAGTTGTAAGACTACCAATAATTTTTGCAGTAGGGAATATTAATGGTTCTAAAGAAGGTCGAGATTTATAAACAACTTCACCATTTATTATCCTATCTACTTTTTGTTTTGTCCAATTCAATGATTTTTCTTCAGTTGTAATACCTACTCCTTTATAGAGATTAGTTTCTATAATATCAGTAGCAGTAATAGCAGTAGCTACACGAGGTTGTTGATTCTTAACATCATTTAAAATCTTATCTAATTGAACCGTATCTCCTACTTTTAAAGATGGATATACATTTGTTACTATTTCAGTATCAGATCCACTAGTTCCTCGATAGAAGAATATAGAAATTTCATCTTCTGGTTTTGGTGGTTCTACAAATGCAAAAGATGTACCTCCATCAAAACGATAAGAAACGCCTGGTTCTTGTATCACACCATTTACAACAATTAATAAACAATTAGCAAGATTTACACCAGCAAAACTAGTTTCTGCTTCAATTTGGAAACTTAAAAGTTCATTATCATATCTTAATTCAAATCTCTTTCTAGATCCATCTTGTAAACTCTTAATAGAATCAATGTAATCAAATTGACCAAATTGCCAAGCAGAGAAACTATCACTATAAGTTTCTAAGACTGTTAATTCAAAAGGAGCTATTGGAGAAGATAAACTAGCATCAGTTACTAATCCTACAGGAGTAAAAACATCTCCTTTTTTAAATCCATATCCCTGTCTAGCAATTTCCCATTTAGGAACCTCAAAATAAGTAGAGGAACTACTAACAGTGGAACTTGCACTAACGTCTACATTTAATAATAATCCAACTCCAGTCTCAGTAGTTGCACCTATACCCAATCTAGAAACACCAGTAACTGAAAGGTTGGTATAAGATGCTTCAGGGATATCTAAATATGGATTGGTATAATTTGTACCTGCTGCCCCAATAGCAAAGGATAGAGTACCACCAGCACCTACTGTGGCTGTAACCTCTCCACCTGATCCTACACTAGATCCAACCTTCACCGTAAAGGTATCATCATCATAAGAAATAATTGATGTTACAACACCTGCTACTGGATCAGTAGGTCTAGGATAAGAATGTTCAGTAGCATAATCATCTTTAGAGCACTTAAATATCAACGAATTAGTTCTAATTCCCACATTATCAGAGGTTGTTAATCCATGAGCAGGAACAGTTAAAGATAACTCCCCACTTGTTGGAATATATGATGCAGATGTTGCTGTTAAAGCTGTACCAGCCCAATTAGTAACATATAATGTTGTAGAAACACCACTTACAAACCTATGATCATATGAGACATCTGTTACCCCTATAGAAATAGTAGATCCTGTATATCCTGAACCAATAGTTGCATTTCCATACCAAGGCATTACAGATCCACCACTATTATAAGTGTGAGGAATAGTACTAATACCAACATTAGTAGTAAATCTATTAGTAGCTCCAATACCTAATATGCTATAATCAATACTTGTACTTCCAAATCCTACAGGTGATTCTGGGAATATAGTTGTAGTAATACCAGATCCACTAGGACATGTAAATGCTAAACCAGATAATTTAACTTGAGCAATAATACCTGCCTCAAAATTATGTTCTTCTTGTGTAGTAATTTCCAATACACCAGTTTCATTATTATAAGATGAAGTACTAATAGAAAGAGCAGGGCCTGTAGTAGCAATACCTACAACATTAATAATACCACCATTAGAATCTTTTTCTAGGTATGCACGTGCTCCTACTGCTGGTGCATATCCCAATCCTGGTGTAGATCCTAGAGAAATAATTAAACCTCCTCTAGGTAATTCATTTTGATTTACATCAATATCACTAATAACAACTGGATCATCACTAGATGTTCTAATACCCGTAAATCTTACGCTACTTATTCCACTTGCTGCATCTTCTTGAATTTCAAAATTATTGGAAGGATTATTCTCTGCAGTAGGTGATTGGAAAATATTACTAATTAATAGTAATCCATTACCTCCCGTCGTTCCAAGTCCTACAGTATTAACTCCCGCATTTGTTAAAGTATATGTTTCCCCTATTCCAGTAAATTGATCGGAAATATCATCATAGATCTGATTGGAATCATAATTATCTCTTAAATAAACTCTTCCCCCAAAATCGGAAGTTGCATAATTTAAATTACTTGGATTTTTAATTAATTGAGGATTTCCTTTAGGAGGATCGGTAAACCATATCTTCTCACCATTAATACTATAAGATCCTCTATAAAGATTAATAGTTGATGCATTTGTATGATTAGTTGATGCAGATCCAATAAATCCTCTTTCAACTTCTACAAGATTTGTAGATCCCACGCCACTTATTGGACCAACAGTAGTTGTTCCAACACCAACATTAATAACCTTCATATATTCATTATCAATTTTTAATATATCTGAAGTACTTAATGATGAAATTCCACTTAGAGAGAATGTAGTTCTTGTAGTACTAATTCCAGTACTAGCATCATCAGTATTATTCTCTAAAGTATATGATAAAGGTACAAAAGAGATAGGAGATTGAATTACATTATCAACAGTAATAATTGCTTTTGTATTACTCTTAGCCATTTCAAATTGATGATTATTACCAGTTCCAATTCCAACAAAAGTAACAGCACTTCCACCTCTAGTCGTGGATATCTGGAAAGTATCAGCACTATCTCTAATAGCAAAAACTGTAGATGGAAGTTCATCAACAGCTCCTGTAGAACTCTCATATAACATTGGAGTAGAACCTACACCAACAAAAGTAGATCCTGGAGTATAGATTAATTCCTCATCAGTTCTAAAGAAATGATTATCAATATTAAATTTATTATCATTAAGTGCAATAATAGTTGATTGAGCAGGATTAAATGTCTTTGCAAAAATAGGAGTATTATTATTTTTTAATACAAAATCAGTTTTATTAATTCTAGAACCATTAAGAGCATTGTAAGCATATAAATTAAAGGATTCTACTGCTGAACCATATGTTAAATCTGGTACATTTAAACTATTAGCAAAATCAGTATCTGTATAAAAAACTTTATTTAATGAAGAAACTTGAATATTGTCAGTTATAAACTCAGTTTCAGGATAGAACTTTAATATAAAATCACTAGAATCATATTCAGCACCAAAAGTTCCAATTCCTAATCGTGTATCAATTTCAACATCCCCTGCATTAGAAAGAATTGGGCCTGATTCAACATAAACATCTGTACCCTCATGAGTTATCATAAGTTGATGAACTGCCCTAGTAGAACCAACACTAACTTCAACTATAGATTTATTTGCATTAAATAACTCCTTATTTAATCTAACTGCAGTAGTAGTTCCTACGCCTACAACATAATTGGATTGATAAAGTAAACTTCTTTCAGACCCTACAGGTTCACTAGGGGAAGAGAATCTGTATGTATCAGTTCCAGTTGAAGTTGATCCAAAACCAACTACATTAGAATTGAATTTAATTTCATTAGTTGAATCATTTACATATTGTAAAGAGAATGTTGATCCAGTCAGATCACCTTTAAATTCTCCCATGAGAGTTTCAGAATAACCACTTCTTTCACTATGAGTATCTACAAAAGAATCCGCAATATAAGTATCTGTTCCATCATGAGTAACATATAATTCAACATAATTCATCTCAGATGTTGTTTGATTAATTAAATGTGTTTGTACATATAGTGAATTGTATTTGGTAGAATCTACATTTATAATTGAAGTTGTAGTAACCCCAAGAGTACTATCAACTGTAGCTATTCCAACAGCTCCTGTAAGATCAATAAATCCTAATGATTGAGTTCCAATACCTGTATTATTTAAATAATCTAAATCAACTGCTTTGATATTATAATCAAAATCCACACTATTTGGTAAAGGAGTAAACCTTAAATAAGTATTATTATTTGCATCAGTTGTAATATTAATTGATGCAATATGTCCTTCATCTTCTAAATCACCTTTTTGTAAAAGAATACAATTAGATCCATTATTCAATATCACCAACTCTGTAAGTTGAACATCCGTATTGTCTAAAGTACTAATTCTAAATAATACATTCTTAAATGATATACTAGAATCTATTTTGAAGATATTGAGATAACTAGTTAACTCACTTGATAAATTAGAGAATTGATCTTTTATATCATCAATTTTTAAAACTTCATTACTTTTCGCTAAGGTATATGCAGTAAAAACTTTATTTGGTGTTTTTATAGCATTTGAAGAACTTCCAGATCCTAAATCTAAAGCATAGGCATAATTATAAACTGTATCTACTCTATTATCTTCAGTAATATCCTGAATAGCAATTGAAAAATCTGTACTACCTATTCCAACAGAGGAAGTTGAATTAATTCCCGTATTAGCAAAATTCTTAAGACCACTGGTATGAAGTAAAGAAGAAACAGGACTTCTTAATTGATCAAAAGTACGTGTACTTTGAATAGTATACGACATATTTTGATAATAATTATTATCAGGAGTAACTTGAGTATCTAGATTTAATGACCCAATATCATCAGCCCATCCAATATCCTTCTTGACCATATAATTGACTGAAAATCTTCCCTCATTATTCACAATATCATTAATTTTAGCTACCGTACCTGAATCTTTTCCTGTTATTATTTCATTAACACTTAAAATATAAGTACCAGAAACTTTAATATAATCACTTTCACTACTTGTAATAATTAAATCTCTTTCAATAGAATTGGATAATATTTTTTCACCTTTATTAAAGAATGATGGTATTAAATTACTTACAAAAGTAGGATAATTCTTTTTGTTTATAAGAGAAGCTATGTTACTTTGATCTGTAGCAGCTATACCAGGATTAGTACTTATTCCTGCTAAATCTATAGTTACAGAATCATTACTTCCACTCGCAGCCACAGTATATCCACTAACTTTAGCAAATCTATATCCAAAATCTGCAGAGTTAAATCCTGTACCCCCAGTACTAACAACATCTTCAATGAATACTTCATCACCAACATTAAAAGGTGCTGTTCCAAATCCTGCTGAAGGAGTGTTTATGAAACATGTAAATATTCCTGTTGAATTGGAAGAAATAGTACTAATAGAAACTCCATTAGTATTCTGTACTGTAAATAATTCTATTCCTCCATTAGGAAGTCCACTTGGAAGAACTGTAGGAATAATATTAGATATTGTGGTATTAGTTAATTCTGCTTCAAGAAGACCACTATCAATTATTTCTCTTGTAGTAGGATTAACCATTTTAACAAGAGGAGAATTTATATAATCATTTCCACCAAAAGTTACTGTAATAACACCTATCGTATTAGAATTTTCAATAATAATAAGTGGAGAAATAAAAGCAGACGGTTGTAATGTCTTATCAGAAGAATATTCAAATCCCTCATTAATAATTCTTACTTTATTAGAATTACCAACATTTGTTGATTTAGCTACAATAGATCCTCCTCTTCCTTCAGTAGAAGAAGATCCAACAAAATTAGGTAATTTTTTATAATTAATTCCACCAGATAAAATAGTGACACCATTAATACCACCCTTTGCAGTTAAAGAAGAAGTAGTATACTCTAAAGAATCACACTCAGAAGATGTATAGGATAATCTTTCAGGTACTTCTTTTAATGAAATATCAAAAGTAGTACTACCTATTCCAATAATATTATATGAAGAATTATAAGAACTATCAATAAATTTGATCTCAGAATAATTGGGAGAAGTGGTATCTGTAGTACTAATAAATCCTGATTTTTCTAGATTATAGTATAATGTTTCTGGTAATTTATTATTGTAATTAATAGTAGAAGTAGCATTAACTCCTATAGTTCCCACACCCACAACATCAAATATTGTAGAAGCAGTGGAAACAAATTCATTTTTAAAATTATTATCATAATATAATTTAAATTTAAAATCTTTCAATGAAGCATGAGATAGATCAAAAACTAAATTATTGTTTTTTACAACTGAAAGTTGTGGATTTACTTGTGAAATAATTTGATCCACACCACCAGTAGATCCAAACCCTACAGTAACTGGGGGCTCGCTATTTACATCAACCGAAGTTTCTGATAATTTTATTGTATTTTCATCAACTTTATAAACATAATAACTCTCTGAAGATATTCCACTTGGGAAAAGATCAGCAGAATAAGATATTTTATCTCCAGTTTCTAATCCATGAGAACTTAAAGTTAATTCATTAGTAGTAGTATTAATACCTGTAGAATTAAATCCTATAGGATTCACTAAAATATAACCTGTACTATCTTGTCTTTGTAAAACCACTGATGTAGAGGTTCCAATACCCACCGATAAATTTGGTTTAATATTTAAATCAATAACATCTCCCCTTTCTAGACTATGAGAAGTTGATAGAGATACCGTTGCCTTAATTCTTTCTACTTTTCCTATTACTTGTTCATAATTACTCTCAAATGAATAATTATCATAATTATCACCACCACCTCGGAAATAGACATCCGAGAACATTGTTCCAATACCAGTTTTTATACCAATTCTATTTGCAGATTTATCAGAAACATATAATGTAGAAGGTAATGTAAAAGTAGAACTTGTAGGTGAAGTTGAAATTGAAATATTTCCAGTAGTTCCAGCTGAATAACTTATTTGTTCATTTTCAGTGAAAGGATGATTCTCAAGATAAATTTGCTGAGTAGGAACATCCCTAGTAATACTTACATTCGCAAAATCAAAGGTCATAGAAGAGGATATTCCAGTTATGGTACCAAAACCTATAGATTTTGTAGGATTAAAGAAAACTTTATTATTAACTTTAGAATCAAATGCATTAATAGACTTTTTAATATTAAATGAATCGGGTACAAACGCTATTGAAGAAGTGGCTGTATGAGATACTCCAATAGCACCTCTTTCAACTCTTAATAAATTGCTATTTCTATATACTTCTAACAATTTTAAGGTTTCATCACCAATTTTAATACTACTTCCTACAGAAACATTCTCAGGGATCCTAGAAACCCATATTTCAGTACTTACACCGACTATGGATGAAACTGATCCAAGTTCATATGTCAAAGATGCAAGTGAAGTAGTTAGTCCTACTAAATTACCACCATTCAATTCTGATAATTGAGTAGAAAGACCAGAAACTATGATATTATCATTATTTTCCCAATTATGAGATGGTAGTATATTAACTTTTACATTTTGATTATCAACCCACGTAAATACTACATCACTATAAGAACTAGTTGCAGTACTTACATTTACAACATCTTTACCTTTTAATGATGAAACATTAGAAATTAATCCACTACCATTAGTATTCGTATCATCAAATATTAAGGAATCATTAATTTTATAATTATCACCTGAAGAAATTACAGATAATTGATCAATTGAACCAGATGTTACTGATTCTATAACAGCTTTTTGTCTTGAAATCTCATTTGTCTCAATTATGAAATCATTATCAGCATTTTTATCAGAAACTTTGTAAGGAAATGTGTTTCTAATGAGATCAGATTGTGAAAAATCAAAAGATTGATCAATATTTTGACTTAATGGTACAGATCTATAAGAATCACCAATAAAATAAGGGAATTTTGGTACTATAGGAGAAACACTATCATCCACAGTTGCAAAATATGCATAAATTCCATCAGGAAATTCTGGAGTTTTACCAAATCTTCCATTATTTCGATCCAAATCCCCAGAATTAGTAAATTTATAATCTTCTACAAAAAATCCAGCTTCAAAAGTAGTAGTAGAAGGTCTATCAAAGACATTAGAAGTGTCAATTTCATAACCTGGTTCCAATTTTTTCACTGAAAGTGCACTGTTTGGATTGGAATAACCATAAGGACCATAAATTGGATTACCATCATAGGCCCATCCAATGATTTTAGAAGCTGCTGTAGCATCTTCATTGAATGATTTCATATAATTTTCATTATATCCACTCACACTATACCCTAAATCATTAGCAGTTTTTAACAATAATTCACTACTTTGATATTTTTTGCTTATATCAATACTTAATGGTCTTACATTAACATCAATTAAGGCATTTTTTCCTGCTGCAACAACATTTATTGAGGTATCTACACTCGAATATCCAATTCCTGGATTAACAATCTCTACACTAGTTATTCTATTATTCGTGATAACAGGTCGTAAGGAAGCTCCACTCCCTTTACCACTAGAATCTATAACATTTAAGGATGGAACAGAGAAATATTGCTCACCACCATATTGAAGATTGACAGCATCAATTCTACCATTCACTATTATAGGTTCTAATTGAGCATTTTTACCAGTTTTTATAGAAATTATTGGTTTATTTTCAAAATTTAAGATAGAAGAACCATATCCAGTTCCAGTTTCATAAAGATAAGCATCAATAATAGATCCTCTGACTGTAGGAGTAAGAACTATACTTTCTACAGTCTGAGTAGTGGTTCCAAATCCCACAGGAGCATAATTTAAAGAGATTTTAATGTCTGGATAGGCAAAATTATGATAACCAGTTCCAGTAGATCCTAAACTTACATAATTTTTTGACTTATAATTGCTTGTTATTGTTCCTCCAATTCCCGCATCGGTTAATTTAAAGGAATTATCATCAATTTTATTAATTTGATATTGATTTGTAGTTGTCAATCCTGATATAGCTGTTCCAGTAGTCGAATATTCTATTATTTCACCATCTTCAAACCCATGATTATTAAAGGTAACAGTATTATATGCACTTGAAATACCACTAGGTTTAACAATTAATTTTCTATTTGTAAATTTACCTCCATTTACAACTTCAATACCAGTAACTGAAGTTTGATCAGGAAGAGTTGTGAATTTATGTATCCCTGCAAGACTTGTTGTACCAAATCCTACAGTATTAATACCTAATATAGATTCCTTAAGAGAAGAATATAATTGAACAGTATCATTATTAATAACATTTACAAAATAACTTGAATTATTAACTAAAGAAGAAGCACCTATACCCAAACCTATTCCATTATTCCCATTGGAACTATAAACTACTTGCTGATTATTCTTAAATCTGTGGTTTTCAAGAAATGTAAGTTGGCTTGTAGAAGTATTAATTCCTCCAGAATTGCTAGTTGACCTACCATCGAAATTAACACTCCTAGCTTTCTTAATAATTACTGGATTTAATACAGCATTACTATTTCCACCACTAACACCAATAGATACAACTCTTTCTATATCAAATCCTTGAGGATCTACATCAATTTTTGTAATAGGACCGCTAACTACTGGTTGTATTAATGCAGTAATACCAATACCTGGTTCAATATCTATTTTAGGAAGATTTATAACATCATAATCACTTCCCTCATTTAAAATATTTACATTTTTTAAGGGGCCATAATAAATTTTATCATTAGATTTATAATTTGTAATTTCTACTCCATCAATTAACATTCCAATAGAACCTGGAGTTGTTTTAACTTGAGTTCCTCTATTAATAGTTGACTCTAAAGAGAATTTTTTAAGTAATTTCTGGGGTCCTATTATATTTGTTTTTTGAGAATCTAAAGTAAATCTATGCCCACCAGTATTAATACCACTACTACTAGATGGAACATTTAATTCTATAAAATTAGTACCATCCACAAAAGATCTGGATGTATATAACCTCATCTCTTTTGTAGTAGTTCCTATTCCAACATAATAAGATCCAGTATCCAATCCAATATAAGGAGTTTGCCATGATTCAGGTTCATAATAAACCTTATCCCCATTTATAAATTTTAGTTCATTATTAAATTGGAGGGTTTTATAATTATTAGTTATAGAATTCTTCTCTGTTAATCCAGCTGCTACAACTGTTTCAACATCAATTCCTATATTATTAATATAATTTAATGGTGCAGACCCACTTCTTCCTGATGGTAAAGAATTAGATGCAATATAGGTAGTATTGGCACTTCCCACATATAAATTCTGAACATCCGAAAGTATCATTCCGTCTTTTAGAGGTACTTTATCACTGAAAGCCGTATTAACTTTTCTTCTAATATCATATACTCCTTCTTCCAATGCTAAAAGATTTGTATCAACACTTAGAGTTATATCTTTATTATCAATATCTTGAATGAAAAGATCTCCATTACCACCACTTACGACAACATTTGAGTTAGATTTAAGTATTTCGACTTTATCACCCAATTTAAGACTTGATCTATCAGTATCTCCTACAGTTGTGCAACCAGCACCTACAATAACACCTAATTTATATCTTACACTAGTATTGTATATCCATGAATTTGCAAAAATCTCTTTATAAGTCTTATTAGTATCAGGATTTTCAATTAAATCTCCAATATTACTAACACTAATAATTTCACCTTCATCTATAGAGATATTTTTAGATACTTGTTCAAAATCTGATAAAACTCCAGTTAATCTTAATTTAACTTTTGTTCCATCAATATTACCATCTTCATAACCAAAATAGATATCATCATTTCTTACTACATCTGCAGTTTGTATTGATGCTCCAATACCTGTACATCCAAAGAATTGATTAATACTTTTACCAGTATAATTAATAGATGTATTGATTCCAGAAACAATAGTACCTGTTGTTCCAAATCCTACAGTAGAATCTACAAGTATTGTAGAAGCTCCAGCACCAACATTTTCTAATACTTTAGATGCTGGTGTAATACTAAAATTACCTTGTATGGTTGATGCAGATTCATCATATCCCATAAAAAGTGAAATTTTATAATATTGCTTATTTTCAGTTAAAGCTACTCCAACTCTAGTAAAAGGTTCTACTTCTGAAATAGATGCATTTGTACTTAAATCTGATTCTTTAAATATTGTTTGACCCACTAATTTAGAAGGATCACCAGAAATTAAATCTGCTATTATTATTTCTCTTCTAACAAAATCAGCTGAAGATGGTTTAAGTAAATAGTCCTCTAAATTAATAACTTTAGGGGTTTCACCGTAAAGAACATTAAATAAGATTCTAAATGACTCATTTGTACCTTTTGACTCATATAATGATCTTGCATTCTTTATAAAATTACCAGCATTTACATTAGATGCAAAAGAAACGTCTTCTAAACCAGGTGTTAAAGTAGATTTCTGTTTTTTGTAAAATTCCTTAAGAAATAAAGCACTTAAATTCTGTATGGATTCATCTGTTTTATGTGATTCTGCTGTAGTATCACTAAAAACTAATTCTCCTTTATTTAATTCTTGATGATAACTAGTAATACCACAAAATCCCCTAACACATCCAGTAAAGGTATTTGTAGTCAGGCCAGTATATGTAATAATCTCACTACCAATCTTGAGTAGTCCATACTCTTTAGGAAATCCCTTAGTAGTAGAAACTTCAATAGTTTTATCTTCACTACTAATATCGGAACTCAATGTAGTAGAATCAACTACTACATTAGGTGTTAAATTATCTAATTTTAAATATTGATCTAAATTATCTGTAATATCAACAGGGCCACCCTGATATTCTTGAGAAATATAATATTGTTTTAAAAAATCTACCGTATTCGGAGATTCACTTAAAACAAACTCAGGTAATTGATTGTCAATTATTTCCTGAATCTTAACTTTAGATTCAAAACCAGTCTGTATCATATTACTGTCGTTTTAATTGTCCGTTGGAATAACTAGATGTATAGAAATCTTTAATAAAGGTGGTGCCTGTTACTTCATCACCAGAACTAATAACATCCCTCACCATATTTATTTTACTTTTAGAAAGACTTAAATTAATATACAATTCTCTTAACCCTACAACATCATTTGATTCAGGAATTGCTTGTATTTCAATAATACCTGAAGTATTAAGAGTTGAAGTGATATTTATTGTATTCAATAATATTTCTCCTTTAATATAATCCACAGTTCCTGCAGATTTAGCAACAACATTATATGTACCATCATCTAATACATCTATAATAGAAATTACTCCTGTTTTTAAGTCTGCATTAGGAATATCAGTTATATAAACTGTTTTTGTAGTACCAGAAATCTTAAATCCTGTAGATTTAATATTAAATCCTGATTCATTAACATGGAATTGATTTCCATAACATAATTCATATTGGGCAAATTGATTTAGAGCTGCTTTTAGGTCTCTTCTAATTTTTACTCTTGTAATATTAGAGGTTATAGCAGTATCTGTATTATCAATAACCTGTTGAACTTTACTATACTTAAATCTTCCACCAAATTGATTTAAATCAACTGAATTGGCATATGTAGTAAGAGAATTTACTACACTTGTCTTTAATGCAGCTGGAGTCGATATCTTTGTATTATCAAAATAAACAGCAGAATCAAGTTCCACATATAGCATCTTAAGATCTGTTATTTTTTGATTTATTCCAGATACAGTGTACTGCTTTAATTTAGATAAAATAAGAGATTTGTTAAAATCTGAAACAAAAGATCCATTTTTAGGTTTTATACTAATATAAACGTTTCCAAACTCTGGTGGATCCATCTCCTCACCCCCTACAACGGCGACGGATTCAGTATCAGGGTATATTTGCTTAACTATCGCTTCATAGTCTCTAGGGGTGACTGCACGGTACTGTGAGGAGTACACTCTAGGAGCATAATATTTGATTGAACTAACCTCTTCAATACCAGAACCATTTTTAGAAACTTCGTTAGTAATAATTGTTGGTGAAAGAGTTAAAGTAAGTGGTTTATATTGGGAATTGTAAGGGTTAATTGATACAATTTTTCCAGAAAAGGAAAATCCATTACCAGCTCCTATACC
>CEVZ01220649.1_pt1 | contig 17223 bp, 8 predicted proteins | sample 361371 | NCBI WGS metagenome assembly CEVZ01 (sample SAMEA2620217, study PRJEB7988) | marine metagenome | isolation source: saline water (ENVO:00002010), including
CGCGTCCGCGCGTCTCGACGCGTCTCGGTCGGTCGTCGACTGCGGTCGAACGGGTGACCACTCGACGACTCGTCCCGCGATTCGTGACTCTCGCGCGTCGTCGACCGAGCCGCGCGCGCGATGGCGACGTCCGCGTGGACGTCCGCGTGGACGATTCTCGTCGTCTTCCTGCTCATCGACGCCGCGAGGTACGCCATCGGCGTCGTCTACGACCTCGAACCGTTGCTTCGATTGCAGAGAGAAATCACGTCCACCTCGCGGTCGTTACAGCGCTCGCGACGATCGGACGGCGAGGATGCGTACGCGAGACGCCTGCGCAAACTTCGAACCAAGCTGGAGACGCTGGAACTGCGTCGAACGACGCGCACGAGGTGGATGATGCGTCTGAGTCATTACTTGGGATTGGTCAAAGCAGCCGCGGGCGCCACGTTCGCGGTGATGAATCGCGACCGGGCCGTGTTCTCGGTGGCGAGCGAATTGCTCTGGCCGTTTGAGCGATGGTTGGCGTTCCCGGGCGGACTCGAGCCCGGGGACGTCGGGGCGGTGCCGTGGACGCTCTTGAGCGCCGTCGGAGTCGAACGCGGGACGCGAGGCGCGTGGGGGCCGATCCTCTTCAGACCTCCGTTGATTCGATTCGCGTCGGTGGAGATCACGAGGACGCCCGATTCGTCGCCGACGAGACGGGGGAGATCGCGCGCGAGTTGAAAATGATCGGACGCCGCGCGGCGGTCGGCGGAGCCGTTTCGCGGAGCCGGCGTGGAATCGCCGCAGAACGCCGCGCGCGGTGGTCGATGTGTCGCGCGTCGAGCGTCAAGGCGACGACGACGTCAGATCGACGGTGCGTGCGCGGCTCTCGAGCGCCGCGTCGGTGCGCGCGGGCGAAGCGAGGCGAGGCGATCGCGAGACGGGTCGCCATGAGCGCCGGGCGAGCTCCGTCCTCGGCGGAGCGTTTACAGCCGCGCGTGGACGCGTGTAACGAAATCACGGCGGCGGATTACGCGAAATTCATTCCCTTCGTCGTGGACGGTCAAGCCGTGGGCGCGCTTCAACCTTGGTTCGCGGAAGAGCTGCTCGAGGCGTGCGGCCCGGGGACGTTGCGAAGGGACGAGGGCGGCGCCGTCGTCTTTGTCGAAGGATTAGACACACCGGACGCGCGTTCGGAGGCGCTTAAACCGGGTTTACTGTCGCTCAGGGATAAAGGCACCATCACGGGGTGGAGAGATGAGATTTTTCCCGTCACCATGGGGTACGGCGTGCCGCCGTTGTTGAGGATCGAGCGCGCGGCGGCGTCGCTGCTCGGCGTGCGCGCGTACGGCGTGCACGTCAACGGCTTCGTCACCCTTCCGAACGGCGAGAAAGAGCTCTGGGTGGGTAGACGCGCAAAGAATAAACAGACTTTCCCATCTAGGCTCGATCATCTCGTCGCCGGTGGGTTACCGGACGGCATGCCGCCGAGCGAGTGCGTCGTCAAGGAGTGCGCCGAGGAGGCGAGCGTTCCGGAACGCTTGGCGAGAAATGCCAAAGCGGTCAACGTCGTGAGCTATTCAATGAATTACAACGGGTGTTGTAAGCGTGATGTGCTGTTTTGCTACGATTTAGAGTTACCCTTAGACTTCGTGCCGACACCGGACGACGGCGAGGTGGAGAGTTTCGAGAGATATCCCATCGCCAAGGTTTTAGACGTGATGATGACGACAGAGGACTTCAAGCCCAACTGTTGCCTCGTCATCATCGATTTTTGCGTGCGTCACGGGTACCTGACGCCCGACCAACCGGGGTACGTGCGATTAGTGCAGAGTTTGCGCGTCGGGAACGATTGATTTTTTAGTAGCATCTTTTTCAACTGAACATGTCTCTGCGCGCCGCTCGCAAACCGAACGCCCCTTCCCACGACCGCGGCACGCGCCACGGACCGATGTACGTGACACCCGGAACGGGATCCTTCGGCGTCTTCCCGACGTCCAATCCGCACACGCGCGCGACGGCGAGCGCCATACCTGCGCCGTCCGCGCTGTTGTCGCCCTCGGCGCACACCGCCAAAACGCACCCCGCGCGTCCGGACGCGTCTCGAGCGCGCAACGCGTCCACGAGCGCCCAGTGCGGATCAACCGACGGTTCATCTTCGTCGTCAGGCGCTCGAACGTTCGATTCGAGCTCGGGCAACTCGCACGCGTCGCACACTTTGACGAACGCTTCGTCGCCCCCCGAACGCCGCCACTTGGTCCCGCCGATTTGCGACGCCAACGCACCGTACGTCGACGGTAGACTCGACATGAGCACGATGCGTTTCGCCGAGGCGAAGGATGTGATGAAATTGACGTATTCGTCGCAAAAGACGCGTCTCGCACCGATGTTTGCGTCGCTACGAATCTGCACGGCGACGACGCTCGTCTCATCTCCGTTCGCGGTAATCACCTTTCCGGCGTACACCTCGCACGCGCTCGCCACCGCGCCCACGTCGTCGGGCGCGAGATCGTCAAACAGCGCGTCTCGTCCCGTCACCGGCACCAAGTGTTCGAAATCGACCGCCCCGACGCGGTGAAGGTTGAGGTTGAGCGCGAGGACATCCACCGCGAGTTGACCGACGTTTCCGCACGTCCCGGGCGCGCACGCGATCAAGACGTCGCACGACGTCGCGGAGGACGTGGACGTGACGATGTCTAAGCGTTCGGGCGCGGCGTTCACCTTGGGATAAAAAGACATCGCGACGACGAGACGCGACGCCGCGTTGTGACGCCGACTCTGGTACGACGAGAGGTTGGCTATCTACATCTCGTGAGCTAGCTAAAGAAGGCGCGTGCGCCGTTTGTTTTCGTTCGGTGCATCCAACGACCGGTGTCAGCCCTCTAACTCGGCGAGGAGGTGTTTGAATTCCTTCTTCGCGGCGTATCGGCGCGGGTACGTTTCGCGCAGCGCCTCGTCGAACATCGGCGAACCGTACACTTTGCTCGGATTCTTAAAGTTCCACGAGAGTGTTGACGGCCACATGGCGTGAATGTTCTTGCGTATGAGCTTGATCATACTCCGTCGCTCCGTCTTGACGTAATGGCTCGGCGTCGCGGAGTAACATCCCTCGGGATCCGGTAGCGAGAGCGCGCCTCGACGATCCGCGCTGAGCGAAGCCTCCGGAGTGTAAATGGTTTGCTTAAACCACGTGACGAGCTGGCCCCAAATGTACAGCGGGCTGTACTTTTTTCGCAACATCAACGCCGCTTTTCCGTGAAAAGCGTTCGGGATGTGCGTGCGCTGGCTCACGCCGAAGACTCGTTGCATGTCGTCGATGTTCACCGGCGGCGAGACAACCATGTCCAACCTTTCAAACGTGAAAAAATGATGCGTGTTGGCGTAAAACCACAGGCAATCCGAAGCCTGTGCGTGGAAGGTGCCGTCCAACTCTAGCAGGATCGCGCGCGCGGCGAGGAACCACTCTCGCGCCTGAGACGCAGACGTCGGTCGCGCGTCGAGATTCAGTTTCCCGTGAATCGCGCGCAGCGCCGCGTCGACGCGCGCGTCTCCCGTGTTCGCGGCGAAGGCCTCGCTCGTCTCGTTCGCGCGCTTGCGCTTGGATCCACCGACGCTCATCATCCCGCCCAGAAACCGCCGAAAGATGCTCTGCTCACCGCTCCAAAGGTGATCGATGATCTCGTTCTCGGTGAGCACTTGAAACACCGGCGCCTGCTTTTGCCCGGATTGATTCAACACGTAACGAACTTTATCCAAAGTCACGACGAGATTCGTGAATCGCGTCGACGCGACACCGATCGCTTCAAACTTGGCGCCGAGTTCGTTGTAACTACCGTACGCCGTCGGCGGTAAACTCATCAACTCTTGCGGAAGAATCTCTTCCTCCATCTTGACGTAATCGAGCGTCAACGCCGCCCACTTCACGATCCAATCCGGACAGTTATCGAGCGCGCAGTCGCGAAACCCGGCGTCGTGTAACCTTTTGCGATCACTGTCTTCTAAGGGACTCGCGCATGCGTTGAAGAGCACCGCGTTCCGATGTAAAAATGCGTGTTTTTTGTTCATCACCGCCGTGAACGCGCCGCTTCCCGAATACGTCAGAAACGATCCTCGACACCCCGGCGAAGAACACAAACAAAACCCGGTGCGATACTCCTCGATGCTCTCGGTGATGCAACTGTAATCCCACGTCATCTCTTCCCCGCACGCGATGTCGCGCGTGGTGAACATACCGAGCGCGAGTCGTCCATCCTTGGCGAACGTCACCGTCTGGCAATTCGGTTCGCACGAGTGCGACAGCCTCGACGCGAAACATCCCTTGTGCATCGCCTCGACGAAAATGACGTGACGACCTCGCTCGTCGTGCGGCGGTCGCTCCAGGGTGATGTTGAAAAACGACGGAAGCTCCATGTTGGGAAAACACTTTTTAATGGCGTCTTGACGCTCGTACCATTTCCAAGGTTGATAAATTTCTCCGACGTAGTAATTGACGAACGTCCCGGCCTTGAGACCGTTTGGGTTCACGCACACGACGCCGGTGCCCTTTGGATGTAATCGAAAACTAATGCGCTGCGTGCGAGGATCCACGGGTTCTTCCTCTTTGATCTCGTCGGGTGCGTTTCCATCGGGATCAGACGTCGGCGCCTCGACGACGTCTTCCTTTTTCGCCTTTTTCGACGCCTTCTTCTTCTTCTTGGACGACGCCGGGTTGACCATCTCGAGCCTGTCGTCGTTATCCACGATCGACCGAAGGAGCACGCGACACGCCGCGGCGACGTGTTCGTCGCCCCTGCCCTCCGCGTCCGCGAGCACGCGCTCGGCGACGAGAAACATGTCCCATCCGTCCTCGCCCGACTCGTGTAATTTCGGAAGAAACCACCGTCGCAAGAATTCCAATCGTCTCTCTTTATTCTCATCCCCGGCGTAGTGCTCGACGACGCTTATGCTCGCAAAGATGGCTTCTCGAGTGAAACAATCCATCCCCCACAGCGGTCGCTCCTCCACGTCGACGCCCAATCGCAACGGCGCGCTCAATTTTTCCGAGGATAAATCCAACTCGAGTCGACAGTGCGCCTTGGGCACGAGCTGTTGCCCGTTCGTCATCGCCTCACCGCCGCCGCCGTCGCTCGCGGGCGACGCCGCGCTCGCGTTCACCGACGCCGGGACGAAATCCGTCCACCCGTCCTCGACGGACGTGCGCAAACGATCGAAGAGCGCGTCTCGCTGCGCGTTTTCGACGCCGACGCCGGCGACGTATTCCCCGTCTCTCAACACCTCGTACGGCGTGATGTCGTACGGCTCTCGTCGCCACGTCGAGCACGCGTAATAGGGTTCCTGCGACGCCAAACGCTTGAGCTCGCGGCGCACAACGGCCATCTGCGCGCTCGCCGAGAGTTTCTTCGGCGCCGATGTATCGGCAGCCGTTGACGCTCGCGGCGGCGGGACGGGCGGCGGCGGCGCCGCGGAGCGACCGCGGCGGAGCGCGACGGGCGGTGCGTCATCGCTCGTCGCCGACATCGACGCCTCGAGGCGAACGCCGCGGCGGGACGCGTCGCGTCGCGGTATGACGCGATTGCGAGCCGCGGTGGACGAGACGACGGCGTACTCCGAGTGACGACGAGTCTAGGGAACGGGAGCGCGAAAGCGTGACTCTACGTTCTAATGCGTGATTAAACATACATCGGTCTAGGCGTTCGCAAACGCGCGCGCGCGCGTTCGAGAATGGCGCGGGACGTCGCGGCGCAACCGGTTACTCCGTCTCCAAAGCGGGACGCTTCGGCCCCGCGTATTCCTCGCTCGGTACGCCCGTGATGAAGGAGAAGAATCCGCGACGAGGCTTGGACGCGGTTCTGGCGTCCGAATTCTCGCCGTCGTCGTGCCGAGGGACGCGCGTCGAGACCTCCTCGACGCGTCTTGTCAGCGCTTCGATCTCCGTCTTGGCGCGCTTGAGTTCATCTCTCGCGTTCTCCTCGGACATCTTCACGTCCACCATCTCTTGTTCTAGTCTGGCTAATTTATTCTTGAAAGCCTCCGCGTTGGCATTCGCCTCCTTGACGCGCTGCGCCCATTTCTCCTCGAAATCGGAATCCATGTCTACCATGCGCCGCTCCAACTCCGCCTCCAACAGACGAAGCTTTTCGCACGCTTTACGTCCGCGATCGGCGTCGCCTCGCTCTCGCTCGACCGCCTTCTCTGCCTTCTCCAATCTATCCGCCAACCGAGACGTCGCCTCGCGTATCGCCTCCGCTCGACCCTCGGATAACTCGTGCGCCATCTCTCTGGCGCTCGCCTCGAGCGCCCTATCCTTCGCCTCAATCTCCACCGCGAGTTCGCGCGCCGCCGAGCGATACCCATCCAACTCGAGCTTCAAATCTTCCACCACCTCCTCCAGCGTCGCCACGATCATCGTGCCCTCGTCGTCGTCCAAGACGTACTCGGGACGAACGGTGACGCGCAGCTCGACGGGCGGCGGGGACGTCGCCGCGGCGTCCTCTCCCGTCCCCGCGGGTTCATCCGCGTCGCCACCGTTCGACGCGCGCGTTCGCGTCGTCTCCATCGACGCGTCTCCGTCTCGCGCGTCGACGACGACGCCGTCGCTCGCGCGGTGTTGATTAATCGTCGTCGGCGCATCGCCGGCATCCGTTTCCGTTTCTCCGCGCGTCTCCGCGTCGCGCGCGGTCGACGACGACGACGCGCGAACGTGCGGCTTGGACTTGCCATTCTTTTTGCGTCCCATGGGATCGCGACCGATCGACGCCTCGCGCGCGCGTCTGCGGACGTGTGCGCAGAGTTGCATGAAATTGAAAGTGATTTCGGCGCCGAGACAAAGTCGAAATTGAAAATTGAATGGTCGTCGTTACATAGCGATGATGACACGCGTCAGAGCGTGCCGAAGAATGGATTATTGATGGCGCCGTGTAATTCCTCACCCGCGGTGCGCAATAAAACGGGATCGGCGTCCTCGGAGGCGAGGACGAGTCTCTTGTCGCCGGCGGCGTCGACGGTTTCGCGAAACCCAAACTCCAAGAGGTAAATCTCCCCGCCGACGGCGGCGACGCGCTGTTGAAACGCGGCGTTGGACATCTTGATGGAACGGTATTTTTCCTCACTCGGTGCGCGCGCGATGTTGCCGAGATACGTCAATAACGTCTTGAAACACGTCGTCACGGCGTCGAGGTCCTCGATGAACGTCTTTTTAATGTCCACCAAGTGTTTTCTGAGCAATTCCAACTTTGACACCGGTTTGACGTACATTCCCGCCGCCGCCTTGCGCGCGATCTCCTCCGCCATCTCTTTCGCCTTGGCCTCCTCTCGCTTTCGCTCCTCCTCCAATTCCTCGGGCGTCATCTCCTCCGGCAAACCGAGTTTTCGTCGTCGCTCGCGTCTATCCTCGTCAATCTTGACTCGAATCGCCGCGCGCGCGCGATCCATCTCCTCCTTCTCCGCGCGTCTCTGCTCGATGTTTCGCTTCAGACTCAACTCATCCTCCAATTTCTTCGCCTCGGTCAGCTCTTTCCCGCTTCGAATTCGCTCTTGTTCTCGCAATCGTTCCATCTCTCGTTCCTCCAACAATCGTTCCGCCTTTTTCGCCGCCGCGTTTCTTCGCAACTCATCCGCCTTGGCTTTCGCCTCCTCCGCCGTCATCTTACTCACCGTTTTCACTCCCTTCGCCGCCGAGCTCTCATCTTCGATCAACAACGGCTCATTCACGTCCGCGTCCTCCTCGTGTCGTTCGATCCAATCGATCGCGCGTTCCGCCGAGTCGGCTTGCGAAAAATACAAGGCGCGAACAGCCTTGTTTCGATTGAATCCCATAATCTCCGTCAATTCCGCGAGTAAATCCTCGCGAACTTTCGGTTCGACCGCGCGCGCGGACGAGGGCGCGTTCGCGGCGCCCGTCTCGTTCGGCGCGTTCGCGTCCTCGTCCTCCGGCGCGTTCGCGGCGCCGTCCTCCGGCGCGGGCTCGGTCGCGGTCATCGCGTCCTCGTCCACCGTCGCGGTCGCGCGGTCGTCGGTACCGCGTCCGTCGCGCGAGTCGTCGCGTCCCGCGCTCGCGTCGTGTGCCGTCGTCGTCGCGCGCGAGCGATGCGCGCGTGCGAAGCGAGGCGTCGGGGTGTGCGGGACGGATCTCGCGTGAGATTTTGGATTACGCGCGCGGCGACGCGGCGACGCGGGAACGCGTTTCATTTTTCATTGTCGTGTCGGTGATGATTACAAAAGACGGATCGGCGCGCGTTCGGCGACGAATGGTGCGAAGAGTCGCGCGGTGGGGATCACGCGTCCGGGTCGGCGGCGAGTTCGGCGGCGAGTTCGCGTTCGGCGGCGGCGACGGCTTCGTCGGCTTCGCGCCGCGCCTCGCGTTCGAGACGTTCCTCTTCGTCTTCGTCTTCGTCGTCTCGTTCGGCGAGCGGGGACGCGGTGACGTTTTCGGTGCGCTCGTCGTCGGACGAGGACGGGGCCTCGTCGTCGTCGTCGTGTTCGTCGTCGAGAGATTTCCACGCGCCGTCCGTCTCGGTGGAGGATTTCACGAGCGTCTCGTCGACGGTCTCCTCGGCGGCGGTGGTCCACGTCTCGGAGAAGATGCCGGCGCCGTGGAAACTCGACCAGGCGGATTTGCGGTGACCCGCGAGCGCGGTGACCTCCTTGGACGCGGCGGGATCGGCCGATTGAACGATGGGATTGCTCGCCGCGGCGATCTCCGTCTTGGCGCGCTTGGGCGCCGCCTCCTCGACGACGACTTCCGGTTCCGCGTCAGTCTCGGTCGCGGGTTCGACGAAAGATTCAGAGATGGCGTCGAACGAAAACGTCGTCTTCGGTCCCTCCACCACCTTGCGCTTCTTCGTCGCCGCGTCGACAAAGTTGGCGCCGAAGATGTCGTTTCCGCTTTGCTGTTTTCTCCAAATAGCCTGCGACTCGCGAAGCTGTCGCTGCGCGGTCGCCACCGCCGCCGGCGCGCGCACTTCCGCAGCCTTACTCGTGAACCGCGCGCCCGCGCCCACCGCGCATCGCTGCGTCGTCGGTCTCGAATCCAGCGTCAGCGGCTGCGCCCCCGCCGCCACCGCCTCCTCCAGACGTTCCACCAACGCATCCTTACTCCCACCTGGATTCACCCCTCTCGCGCGACACGCCTGTCGCAACTCTTGCAGCGTCAGCGTTTTTGCGCTCACGACGTCGTATCTCGCGTCCACGCTCGCCAATTTCCCATTCGCGTTCGTGATGCGCGACCCGACCGCCGCCGCCCCTCGTCCCGGCGCCTCCGCCTTGAACAGATTCGCCCCCTCGTGCTGCGCCGCGCGGTTCTCGTTCCACGTTCGACGCGCCCGACGCTCACACGGGGCGTTTTCATCCCCTCGCATGATGGACTCGACCCCCGTGCTCGGTCCTCGCTTCGCCACGGGGTGATGCGTGGCGACGTTTCGTAATTTCACCGGACGCGGCGCGTGGGACATGAATCCACCGTCGTCGCCGCCCTCGTTGGCGGGCACGTCGGCGAGCGGCGAACGCGGTCGCGCATCGCTCGCGGGCGTCGTCATCGTCCGTCGCGTTCGGCGAGGTCGCGACGCGTCGACGAGTGACGCGTCGTTCGCGCGCGATCACGCGAGAGAAGAGGAAGCCGAAGAGACAAATGGTTCCCCTCTGCGCGAGAAGAGACGTCCGACGGGGGTACGACCGTTCGCTGGCGGCGCGAGGCGTGCGGTGGGCGCGCGGGTGCGTTACATGAATCTATCGTCGTCGTCGTCGTCGTCGTCGTTTCGTTCGCTTCGGCCGGAGAGGGTGCGCTAGATGTCGGCGCCGGCGGACGCGGCGGGCGCGGCGGGCGCGTAGGGGCGCGTCACGCCGAGACGCGCGAGAAATTTCTTGGCGTTCTTGTACGGACGGAAACGACGTCTCTTGCGCGGTTTGAGCTTTCTCTTCGCGCCGACGTTTCGTGCGGACATGATCTCGACGGCGTCTTCGTCGTGGGAGACGTTGTGGCCGCTTCTAGTACGAGAGGCGCGCGCGGCGGAGGCGTCTTCTCGGCGGTCTTCTCGGCGGTGGTCAGTGGATTTTCGTTTGGATTTTTGTAAACGCTCGATGGCGCGCTCCACGGCGGAGTTTTGGTCGATCTCGCTCTGGACGAATTTGCCTCGGAAACCCACGAGAGACTTGAGGACGCTCCACACGATGTGGTTTTTGAGCACCGACGATAAATCTCGCCACGGACCCGAAAACTGATCGATGCTAAACGCGTCGACGCCGAGTTGAATGTCTCTAAAAGAACGCTTCTGGCCTTGGTAAGTCACCTTCATGTGCAAAGGATGAATATGGAACACGCGCAACAGAACCTTTTTGACGTCGCTACCCGCATTGTTGGGCGGTGACGTAATGTCTAGCTCGCTGCTCGAGCTGTCGGGATCCGAATCAAACGCGTCGTAGTGGTCGGCGTCGTTACCCCAATGCCATTTTCGACCGTGTTGATTCGTGGTCGACGATCTCGGCGACACCGAGACGCCCGAAGATGAGAGATTCCGCGAACGCGAGCTCATCGGGTCGACTCTGTCGATACTTTTGAGTTTTCTCTGCGAGTTTCCTCCCGCGTACGATCTTGTGAAAATCTCGTGCTCGAGAGACGAATCGTTGGACGGTGGAAACAAGTAATTGTTGATCTTCTTGTACTGCGATCGCATAATGTGCACTTCGAACGGCTGGACGCTCATCTCCATGTGATCGTACACGGGTTTTTCTGGAGGCGATCCAGCGCGTATCGAAAAGAAATCAATCAGGGGAGCGCCGTCGTAAGAAATCACCTCTCCGTTGGGCATCCACCGAGTGAAAATACGCCCCACTTGGTCACTTTCACGCGAAATGAGACCCAAACCGTGTAACCTGAATCGCATGATGCCCGCAGAGTTGGCTTGGCGCTCGCGAGACAGCGATAACCGCGACAGCTTCGCCGTCACAAAAGGATGACCGCCCGAGAACATGGTCCACGCCGCGTACTCAATTTCGAGGCGCATGCGCAATGCCGCTCGCCGACGATACAAGCGAATAAAATCTTCCGCTTTCTTGATGGCGGTGAGAAGATACAATTCCGCTTTTTGAGCGATCGCCCAATGATTGTCGATGTCGCGAACGATCTTCTTCCTCGCGTTCAGATCTAATCCCGTCGAGCGTCTGTAACTCGACTCCAAGCTCTCCGCTCTCCATCGAGAAACGATGACTCTCCTCATCGGCTTGGCGATCAGCGCCGCCGAGGCGAGCGACAGCGATGATATGAGCGTCCTATCTGTGTTCATCAAGATTTTAGAGGCTTGGTAACTCGGTCTTGATCTCTTCAAATTCGGCGGCGTCAAGAAGAGACTCTCCATGACGTCCATCAACACGGCGTATTGACTCGAGTTCATCTCCGCCTCGATTTCAGGTGAACGCACGGAAAATTCGCTCAGAGCCTCTGACTTGACCTCCTTCGATTTCTGTTCATCCAGTGTCGCATCGTCGGCCGTCGGTTCAGCGTAGGCGTACAATTGCTCATCCGTCACGGCGTCTGTCGTCGCCGTCACCACGCTGCTGTGTTCAAACACCATGGCGCCCGGCTTGAAAATTCGTCTCAACAGCGATCCCGTCTGTTTTCGAGCATCGTCCGAGAAAACATCCTCGCGAACCAACAGCGTTTCGGAGCCCGAGGACGTTCGTTCCTTGAGCCATTGAACGCCGGCGTTCAAATCGACGTTGGTCGGCGCGACGTACGCTTGCACTTGCTGCAGAGAAACCGTGACGAGTCGACGATTCTGAGAAACACCGTCGTCTATCCTGCGTCCGACGACGAGGCCTCCCTCCGCGGCGAGTAACATGCGCCCAGCGCCGTCGTTGCCCTTGAAATTGATCTGGGGAGTGGTGATCTGAATCACGAAGAGCACTTTCGTATCCGGCGCTCGCTTTGGCGATTCTCTCTCCGCGACGAACTCCTCTCTGTCCAACGTCGTGAACGTCGGTGTCGAACCCGACACCTTGTCTTGTAGCGTTTCCTCATCAAAGTTTGAAAGTTTCTCGGCGGATTTGATGATTCGGTCGAGCTCCGACCACGTCGGTTCTCTTCGTTTACTCTGCGACGCCACCCACAAACCTTTGATCCAACCCAAAATCGAATTCCTATTTTCAGCCTCGTACAATATACGAGGAGAGTCGACTTCGATCTGAATACCTTCGTCGGCGACGGACTTTTCGCGCCTCTGCGTGATCTCCATGCGCTTTGCGTCGAACACCAAGGTCGGTTCGGTGGATTCCGGACGCGACGCCGAAGACGAATACTCTCCCATCATGTCAACAGGACTCGTCGCCGAGTTTTGGCCTAACATTTCTTTGATGACGTCATCGAGCTCTGCCACATTGACTCTGTTGTTGACCGAAGATGTGCGGTGAAATCGACCCGGGCTCGAAAACGTGCGTACCAAGAGCGAGTCGCGGTCCGGTACGTGGAACTGCGACGAATCGGTGTGCAACGTAAACTCAACTCGTTCATTTCTCGCCTTTTTCGCGACAGCCTTGACCGCGTTGAGGGCGAAACACGCCCCGTGCGCATCGTCAGTTCCATCGCTAGACGCGTTGACCACGTGTATGCTCTTTGACTCTAACACGGTGTCCACGCTTTCGAAGAGTTCAGGAAGACTGATCGAATCCGGATGCCTCACTCGGCGAGGTTTCCCCCACGGTCGTAAATTCCAAATTCCTCGCAGAGCTTTCATAGGATTAGCCATTCCATCTTTCCACGTTTTCACGAATTCAACGTCGTCTGGCGTCAACGCAAACGTCGGTGCTGAGTATTCCGCGCTCTCCGTGGCATGGTCGGCATTCTTCATCCCTCGGATGTGCTCAAAGAAATCACCCATCTCTCCGTCCTCCTCGTACTGTTTCTTCACAAAGTCCTCCTTTGATGAAAACGTGACGCCCAGGTTCACGGTGCACCCGGTCGAACGCGTGAGATCGCGCGCGAAGAGCTCTTCACCCGTCTGCGAATCGTGTCTGTAGTGCGTGCAGTGACCGTCGCCGCCGTCGCGCAAAGACTTGAACTCGTAGTCGGCTAAAACTTCCATCACTGGAAGAATAACAATTTCGTTTTTCATCATCGATGATTCGCGAGTTTTCTCGACTATCGATTCCAGCGAACGCAATTCGTCGTCCTGTATTCGAGAGACGGTGAAATCGGCGCATCGCACCTCGACGCGCCGCGGTTTCATGTGAACGTTCCACATGTCGGCGGCGAGCTCGAGTTCGCTCTTGAACACCTCTCCACCGTGCGCGCCGATGTGTTCGATGCGTCCACGCCCGTCCATCTTCATTCGACTGTGCATCATCGTAATGTCCATCACGCCACGCCACTGACTCCGGAGCATGTCCCACCAAGGCATCGACGGAGGTTGTGGATCGGCACCATCGTACTCCTTCACCTCGGGTCGACCACCGCCACCACCCGGAAGCGACTCCGGCAGGCGTGGTAACACAAATCTCGTTGTGAGCTCTCTCGACATGTTATACATGTAAGGTTCGAGACACGGGGACACGAACATCTCAGCCTCGGCAAAATTCATTCTAGCGTCCGTGTACCACATCGCCGTCGGACGAGACGGCGTCAGCGGTCCGTTCGTCATCGCCCAGTGTCGTCTTCCACACGCCATTTGAACTTGGTTAGTCAATATACGCGGTGCGTACTGTCGACCCTGCACGAAGTTTCCGGATATGACCCACTCGTCGCACGTGAAGAATGGACGTTCGGTCGCGTCGCCCAACTCGACGCGCATGGATGTCGTCGTCGTGTGCATGCTGAAGATGTTTTGCAACTGCAATGCAACGGAATCACTGTACGGCGCGTCAACGCGACGCACAAGATTCGCCGCTCGCGCCACGAGTTCGTCACCATCGCCTTTGCCCCCACTCCACGCTGCGACGGAGCGCACGCCTTCGACGCTGATGTGCACCGCTGGACCTCCGCCCGAAGCCAAAAACTCTCTCTGGCTAAGGTACAACTTCGTGACGGCGGTGAGCGTGTCGTCGATGACGGAATCAAAACGAACCGCTGCCATGGCGGGACTCAGCACGGTCTGCCTCGCGCGTAAGAGACGCTCTAAACGGTTTGAGTCTTCCACTGTTATGTCGACGCTGTCAACGTTGAGTTGGATCTCCGTCACGGGCGTCGAACACGCCGAAGACGCGTCCGCGTCTGGTTCATCTCGACCCATGGAGATGCGCTCCTTTTTAGCCTTCTTTCCCGTCTTGTCGTTGAGAATATCTCTGAACACCTGTTCGCCCACGATCATGGAGATGAACGCGTCGCCGAGATCTAATCCCGCCGGAAGCGTCAACTTGGCGTCAGCCACGCCGACGACAAATTTCCTACGCGCGAGGACGTCTTCCGCGGTTTCTCGCACGATGGCGGCGACATGTGGTATCGTTCGTCCGTCCTCTCCCGGTGCGACAGACACGCGACCGAGCTCCGTGATCGTGTGTCCATTCACGCCGAACGCCGCGTCTCGCAGTTCGCATGTTCCACGCAGAGGTCGCGCGTCCATCGTCCTCACGGAAACTTTCGCGCACGCGCCCGGGGCGATGAAAATAGACCCACGAACGTTCCGCGCGTCCATCTCCAGGTCCATCTTAGATCTTCCGCTCGTCGTTGGTGTCTCGCCCGAATCCGACACCGCGTCGTCCGTCCTCGCCGGCCTCTTCGTGAGCGCCGCCATTTCGAGCGCGATGAACGCCGCGTCCGGCTCGGCGTCAAACTGGACATCCTCGATCGAGACGCGCGCGCGCGCCTCGTCAGACTTTGTGAGTTCACAGACGACGCTTCCGAAGAGCGCGATGCGCGCGCTCTCGCTCGCCGAGTTCTCGTAATCCACTCTTCCGACTGTCGCGCGTCGGTCCGCGTCGATGCTTCGCACGGCGTCGTGCATGGAGACGGACGCGTCCTCCGCGGAGACAATCGTCGTCTCCGGCGACGGTTTGGACACAATCGCGCGCGCGACGCGCAGTTCCAACGCACACTCCACGGGTTCCGTTCCTCGCGGGTTCTCTGGGATGTCACCCGATAACGAGACCGGCGTCATCGCGCACCGAGCGCGCAGGGAGCTATCGCGCGCGGTGACGCTCGGACTCGGACGCGTCGGCGTCTTCTTCTTCGTCTCGTCGCCGTTCGATCCGCCTTTCGCCGCCGCCATGGTCGCTTTCACGCCGTTCGCCGCCTCCTCGAGCGCGGCCGCGATCGAGTTCGCGGTGTGCATGTCCACGTCGACGGTGGTCCCGAAGACGTCGACCGAATCGCCGTCGACGTCTGATCTAATGAATTCCACCGACGGCACGTACAGAATGGGATCGTGGTTCGGGACCATAACGCGCACGTCGGAGACGACGCACGCGCCTCGTTTTTCGGTCAAGCCGGAATTCGCGTCGTCTCGTTCGTCGGAGACGCCGTATCGACCTCGAACGCGTTCGGCGACGACGCGCGCAATCGTCTCTCGCGCGCCGTCGAGCGCGCGCACGGAGATTGTTTCATCGCACGTCAACGTCGCCTCCGTGAAATCCCACGGCGTGGAACTCGCACCGCCGCTATCGGATGGTGTTCGTGCGTCGCTCGAATCGTTCTTCTTTCGCGAGACTTGACTCTTGAGCGCTCGTACCAACGCCACCGAATCGCGGTGGTGCGTGAATTCGCACGACGACACACCGAACGCCGCCGTCGCGGGTACCTTGCCGCCGTTCTCGGGCATCGTCTTCGCGAGCGCCAAGCGCACCGACGCGGTCGCTCCGGTCATCTCGAACAGTCGAACGTCCTTATCGTGCGCGACGTGGACGTCGCGCACCGATAACGTCATCTCGGACCACGCGTTTTTCGCAAAGGACGTCGACGCGAAGGGAGATTTCGACGACGCTTCTTTTTTACGAAAGATGCGTTGTTTTCCTCCGGACGGACTGCACCGCTCCAAGGAGGCTTGAAAATCTCTCACTGAACACGTCATCGGCGCGACGTCGTCTCGTTTCTCCATCACGATGCGCTTAAACTCTACTTTGCACTTTCTCGGCGCCTTGAGTAAACCTTCAATCGCCTTGAGCGCGCGCGCCTCGGCGTCGTCGACGGCGACGTCTGTTCGTTTCTGTGTGCCTGTCGCATCCTCTCGGCGCTCGACACCGACGTCGCGCTTCACGATCGATAACGTGGCGCCGCTGAATCCCGCGTGCGCGGGCGCGATCGCGCGCGTTGCCGCGTCAAACTCGGCGACCAAGTGCACGTTGGCGTCCGTCACGCTCCAACCACCCTTCCCGCGAACGAAACGCAACGTGAGGAGCGCCTTGAGCGACGAACCGGTGGACCCGGACGCTTCGAACGTGACTTTATCGCAGAACAAAATCTCTGATTTCTCCGCACCCTCCTCGCGCACGGTGATGGACGTCACCGTGACGTCGACGAAGGACGCGAGGCCCTTCATCAACCGCCACTTGCCTCGCGTGATTCCCGCCTTCGCCTTGTCCGCCTTTCCGTTCGCCCGGTCCCCGTTCGCGCGAGACTCGGCCACCGCACCGCCGTTCGCGCGGTTTTTCGCGCGCGCCTTGGTGATCTCCACGCCGGACACGACGAACGTCGCGCGCAGAGACCCGACGCCCAGACGGAAAAATCGCCGCCGTCCGCTCGGCGACCCGTTCGGCGACGTCGACGACGGACTATCCACGCTCCTCGGCGTCATCTCCACGAACGCCGACGCCGACCTTCCGCTCCCGAAAATCCCCCCACGCCCGCCATGTTCGCCTCGAGGCAGACTGTTTCGCAACGATTTCCCGCTCGCCTTGCGAAGGATAAAGTTTAACAACCACTCCATCAACGTCGAGAGTTTCCCCACGTACGCCACCTCCGCGATCTTGACGCACTTGACCGACGCATCGGGTTTCGTGAAACACACCTGAACGCCTCGCACGCGCGTCAACCCGAAACTCTCGATGGAGACGCGCACGCCGCCGCGATTCGCCGCGCTCGCCTATCGTCGCCGCGCGTCGTCGTCAGTTAGTCTTCGGGTCAATCATCGCGTTCGGGCGCTCGCGCCGAGTCTCTGTTCGTCACGCCGTCGGGCTAATCCGTCGAAACGACGACTTCCCCTGGCGCGCGTCGACACGCACCGCGATGCCGACGAGTCTCGGCAGTCCCACGCGCGCCATCCACGCGCTCGAGACGATGACGATGATGAAGATCGAGAGCGCGAAAACCGCCACGAGGACGCGCGCGTCTCGCGCCATCGTCTC
>CEVZ01022318.1_pt1 | contig 17196 bp, 5 predicted proteins | sample 361371 | NCBI WGS metagenome assembly CEVZ01 (sample SAMEA2620217, study PRJEB7988) | marine metagenome | isolation source: saline water (ENVO:00002010), including
CGACGGGTGGAGTGTTCACGGCGAGGAAAGAGATGATTCACGGACGAATTGCGATGATTGCGCTCGCGGTGAACGCGTACGCAGAGCTTCAGGCGCGTGGGATAGTGTCGGGATTTCCGATCGGATAGTCGTCGAGCGGCGAGACGGTTTCTCGTCGCCCGCTTTTTTCGCGATGCGCGCGCGTCCCGATGAATCAAGGATTGTAACATGAACAATGTGCTAGTACGGCTGCTAGTACGGCTACTTCGAACGCGCGTTATATGATGCGCGCTCAGTTTCTCTTCTTCTTTTTCTTGGGAGACGGCGACTTCTTGGCGTCCGGCTCTTCGCCCGTGGCGAGAAATTTCAGCGCGCCGAAAACAATCTTCTTGGACCAGTACAGATTCAACATGGACGGAATCGGAAGCGTCAACAGCGCCACCCAACGCTGGACGGGCGTGAACACGCTCCAATCCGACCCGATGAAGGAGGCGAACAGTCTCGGAATCACCGCCACGCGAACGCTCAAAAACAACGGAATCCACGCCAATCCGTTGACGAGATACAGCGTCGTGTCCGACATCTTCAGCGCCGATAAGATCCATCGCAGCGACATGTTAAAATTCGTCACCTCGCTCACGAGAAAATAATTAATGTGATACGCGCACAACCCTCGCGTCAGCGCGTACGGCCACAAAAATATCGAAAACACGTGGTGCGCGATGAAGAGATACAGCGCCCCCGCGCCTCCGTACGCCTTCAACTGATCCTCCCATCGCGCCAAAATCACCCCGAGATCCCACGTCATGTACCCGATGGACATCCCACACCCTCTCGACGTCATCATCGACACCTCGCTCGAGAACGAGTTCGGATCACCGCGGAATTCAACAATCGCCGGGAGTGCGTACGCCGTCACCGCGAACGCCGGCCAAAACGTGCACAGGTTGGTATGCCACGTGACGCGGTCGTGCGGTTTCATGCCGTCGAACCGTTCGACGCCGACGACGCGTCTCGACAACACCAACGACGCGAGCAAGATGCCGGCGTTACACGCGAGAGAGATGTAAAAGTACGCGAAGAGTGGGCGCGCCACCGCGTGGTCATCGGCGCCGGTGAAGAGACGAGAGGTCCACCGGGCGAGCGTCTCGACGCGCGGTTCGAGGGATTCGAACGCGACGTGCGCGCGCGCGATCGCGGGCGCGATGCGCTGGGCGAGCGCGGCGACGATGGGGGACATGTCGCGCGCGCGCGTGTGCGGATGCGTGTCCGTTCGATGGCTGGGAACATCTTCTCGAGCTCGAAAAAGTCAAACGACGAAAGACCATCGCTAACGCGACGACGCGATCGGGGGAAGCGGCGAATGAGACGCGGAGAATGCTAAGGATTGTTGTGTGGTGTTTCAACAAGATTAGTGATGAGCCTACGTGAATCAGTTGCCCCCGCGCAACGCCGTGACCAACTCGAGCTTGGCCGCCGTCTTGGTGGTGAAGTTTTCGAGGTGATCGACGTGTTCGGCGACTTGGTTGGTGATCAAGAGGTTTTCCAAGCGGCTCGGAGCCTTTGGCGCCTTGTAGTTGGGATCCTCCTCCGGAAGCAACTCCTCACCCGCGGCGCGACGACGCGCGTTTTCTTGACGACGCTTGTGCAACCAGTGCGCGTGTTGAGAATGGTATCGCTGCATGTTGCGTTGGAAGTAGGCCACGCGCTGTTGTTCGTTGGCAAAATCCTCCATGCACTCGCCGAGCAACTTCATGTTTTCTTCCACGAACGGTGCCGTGCTCAGATCCAAGCGTTCGTAATCCGTCTCGTTGAGCTCTGCCTCCTTGTTTCGCGCCAACTCGCCCATCACCGCCGTCGCGAGCGCGCTATTTCTAATCGTCAGCGGCACCTCCACCACGATCTCGTCCCACTTTAACCCTTTCTCGTGAATCTTCTCCAGAGTCAACTCATGCTTACCCTTATCGTACGCCTCCAAGAACTTTTCGCTCAGCTTTAACGCCTTGAGCGCGCACACGCCTTGCTCCGCGTACGTCGGATCATACACCACGCACACGCACCGCTTGATGCTCTCCGAGTACGATAAAAACGTCTCGATTAATTCTCCGTTGTAATGCGTGCCGAGATACGTGCTTTGATACCATCCGACCGCGTTAGAGTCCACGTTAATCTCTCGCAAGCACCGCATCATGTCGAGTTGATACTCCGCCCCCTCCTCCGCCGCGAACGCGCCCTCGTGATCGTCCTCACCGCCGACCCGCGGAAACGGAAAGCACGCGGTGACGTCCAAGTTCCCTCCGACGTCCAATCCGAGCAACTGACCCGCGGCGTTCCCGGGAGACGCGTCCGCGCAGTGCGTCATGATCTTGAGCGCCGCGCCGCCGTCCAACTCGACCGCGGTCACCGGAACGCGCTCGCCCGCGGTTTTCTTCTCGTTCGCCGCCGCCGCCTGCGCCGCGAAGTTCATCGTCCTCGTCGTCACCGTCGCGCTCTCACGAGACGGAGCGTCGCGCGCGCGTGTGCGGACGAGGTCGAGGTCGAGGTGTGGAGGAGATCAGGGTTTGCGCGGGTCGGGACGCGGGTCGGGACGACGGAGGCGAGGCGAACAAAGGAAAGAGAAATTTGAGGGTTCGTGGTCGCGTTCGGTGACGCGCGGTGGGATGAGGGGGCGAAGAAAAGCGTGCGGGCTCGCCGAGCGACGACGGGCGGTGAGTCGTGGGCGTTGAATTTGGGTATCGACGACGACGACGATCGAGGACGCTCGCGTAGTATTTCATCATCCGTCGAGACGTTGGGCGACGGCGTCGACGAATTGTTCGGTCGTGAGACCGGTCGGTCCGCAGAGATCGCGAGTACCCTTGCCCTCGCGGAAGAGTTGGTGGATGACGGCGCGCATCTTGGCGGTGAAGGCGAGCGTGCGCGCCTTGTCGACGTCGTGGACCTCGGCGGCATGATTCATGGCGCCGATCAAACCTTCCACCATGCCGAGAGGGTTGAGGGAGGTTTCTTCGCCGCGCAAGCGCGCTTCGTCCATGTCGGCGACGGTACCGTGAGAGGCTTCGAATTCTTTGATGAGGGTGCCGTCTTCGTCGACACCGACGAGATTACTGGTGATGAAACCCGGAGATTTGTGAATTTGCGCGAGCTCATCCGTCAAGACGTCGCCGTCGTAGTTGTGCGCCGCCATGCCGAATCCGCCTTGCGTCCACTGGACGAGCTTCATCGTCGCCGCGTCGGAGAGCAAGTGCACGAGCTCGTCGTCCGGCTTGGTCACGCCGGCGTCGACGAATTTAGACTTGAACTCGTCGTCGTACACCTTTTTCATGATTTGCCAAAACGGTTCCTGCCACTTGAAAACCGTCTTCTTCGTCACGACGTACGGCGTAATCTTCGCCTCGAGACATCGACCGAAGAAGAAACGCGCGAGATCGTGGACGTTATCGTACGGGTTGTGGTACGTCACGACGGCGGCCTCGGAGTCGGTGATCTCTCTTGAATCCACCTCGACGGTTTTCCCCGCCTCGGGTCCTTCGCTCGGCGTGAACGTCGTCGTCAGTTTTCCTTTACCGACGTTCTTGTACCCAGCCGCGTATTCTCCGCCCACCGCGTGTCGTTCAAAAAACACCGGTTTCTCATATCCCAACTCGACGCCCTCGATGTGAATCGTATCGCGAGAGATTGTGATTCCGTTCCATCCGCGTCGCATCGCTCCGTTCGGCGACCCCCAACTCTTCCGCAAGCCCAATCGTTTCACCTGATCCGCCGTCGGCGTCACCGTCGGTTCCTTAAAGATGGCCTTGATCCTCTTCCCCGCCGCGATGACGTCTCGCAGCACCTGATCCTCCGTATCGTCTCGATTCTTCGCTCGCAAATCGTACGTCTCCCACGCGCTCGCGTCCACCCTCGGTTCGATCCATTTATCCCGAATGAGCTCCATGACGTACGCCGTCATCTCTTCACCCTTGACGTACACCATCGGCGCCGCCGTGATCCTCTCCCTCGACGACGACGACGACGACGACGACCCGCGCGTCGTCGCGCGACCGACGATCGCCCCACGCGTCGCCGTCATCGTCATCATCATCGCGCGTCGCACCGCGCGCGTCGCCATCCCTCACGCGCACCGCACGTCTCCGCACGTCTCCACGACGCGACGCGCGCGCACCACTCACCGCGCGTCCCCGTCGCTCGTCCTCCGCACTCCGTCGTCGCGCGCGTCGTCGATTCCGGGGTCGGTCGTCCATCGAAGTTACACCTACACACACGCGGGTGTCTTTCGTTGGGGACGGACGCCGAGGGTATGGTATAGGGTTCGGGGATGCCCCGCGATGCCCACGCACGCACGCGTCTGCTCGGGTTCGCTCGTCCCAGTGTACGCGTCACGCACACGCACATCGAGAAGGTAAAAAACGAACGTGAAGGACGGACGGGGACGCTTTGACGTACGCACGTAGAGAAGGACGCGTGGACGGTATCGAGACATCTGTATACACCCCGACGGTCCACGACCCGACCCACGACGGGACGGGAGACGCGCGGACGCGTGACGGGCCGAGACGGCGACGGAGTCCTCGACGCGCGGGCACGCGGACCCCGACGCGGCGCGCTCGCGAGGAGACGTCGTCGTTCGTCGCGCGTCGAATTCGAACGCGACCGCGTCGTCGTGGGAGTCTCGGTCGACGTCGCGGGTCGACGCGAATCGAAGGATCGGTCGGTCGTGCCGACGGCGCGCGAGGAGACGCGCGCGAGAGCGGGAGACGGTGGCGAGGGTGGTGCGAGAGGGGGAGGGAGCGCGATGGGGGACGCGATGACGCGGGAGAGAGGATCGGTGGAGACGACGGGACGACGAATGGATGCGGTGCGTCGACGCCGAGGCGACGCGACGCGACGCGACGCGCGTCTCGACGAACGCGACGGAACGCGCGTCTCTTCGCGCGAACGCGCGTTCGAGGCGCGCGCACGAACGAGACTGACGAATGTAACGACGTGTATTCTTACGTGGGGTTTGTTTCGGACGACGCAGAGTCCCGAGACGAGACGAATCGTGGATGATTTACTCGCCGTCGCGCTTCCCGACGGACTGTCGGGACGGGACGCGTTCGAGTGGACCTTTGGCAAGTGCGACGCGCGACACTGGGTGGATGTCTTCGCGCGTTTCGCCGAGTACTTGAGAAATACGGCGCATCGCGTGCGCGTGAATCGCGTGGGTGGTGTGACAGAGGGTGACCGCTCTCGCGACGAGGACGAGGGCGCCGAGACGTTTCGCGCGGTGAATTGGATCGCGGATTTCATGCGCGAAGTGTTAGAAAATTGCGGCGAGGGCACGGCGTTTACACACGGAGAGGCGGTGACAGCCTTCTTAGAGTTTAGGGAGACGTGTGAGAGTGTGTTGCGATTATTAGCGGCGGCGACGAGAAAATCTGTCATCGGACGCACGATGCGACACGAATATTTCACGTCTGACGCTGTGAAACGTTCCGTCTGGCTCACGGCGGCCGTCGACAGACGCGCGAGGGACTGCGGGCGGGCTGTGATTGACGCGAACGAACGGTCGTTTCCGGGAACGTGCGATGATGCAAATCGCGCGCGAGCGATCGTTCGAGACGTTCGATGCGAATTCGTCGAACCGTCGCGTTTGGATGGCGAACCGGCGACGTATCGGGTCGAGTACGAACTCTTCGCGCGGTGCGGCGACGAGGCGACGACGACGACGGGACGTGGGCGGCGTGGGCGCGGCGAGTCGAGTCAGAGCGTCGACGGGGGGATAACTTTGTGTCTGCGCGTGCGTCGACGCGCGATCGCGGACGGAAAATCGCCCGTGGTGAACGAGCGCGAGTTTTACGCCGACATTCCCGGCGGTCTCTCGCTCGCCGAGACGACGAATCGAATCGCGCGCGCGAAGTTCAAAGCTCGCGACGATGAACCAAATTGCGCTGGGGGTGCGTTTGATGTCGAGACCGACGAGTTTGGAAGTAGTGTCGGCGCCGTGCACGCAGCCTTCGTTATGGAGTTGTGGATTCAAGAGCTCGCGCGCACCAGAGAGGGATGCGAGACGTGCGCGCGACTCTCGTGCCTGGCGCAACACGTCATCATAAACATGGGTAAATTGAGTCCCTACGCCGGTGATCCGAATTTGAAGAGTAATGAGTTCGAGAATTTAGTGGAAGACGCTCAGAGCAGCGCGCTGGCGCTCCTGGGATTGATACAGGTTGATTTAGGCATCACGCGCTCGTCTGATATGAGACGCGACGCAATGAATTGTCTCAGCGCGTACACGAACGATCGCGTCTGTGGATTTCAGGTGTGTCAAATCATTCGACGACGCACGGGTCCGGGGGTGTTGGCGGAGAGTTTATCCGCCATGTCGACGTCCGTGACGTCGCAATCGGCCACCGAGGATGAGATTGATTCGGGCGTCATTCGCGACGCGAGGAGTCTGATGCACCTCTTGGGAATTTTGAGCACGACGACGCCGGGATGCGGCGCCATCAGGGATGCCGAATTACTTCCTATGCTGATGTCGCTCGTCGAACAGACGCGCGTCGAGATGCTACCGGTCGTCATCGACGCCGTGCACACGATTGAATCATACCTGGATTACCAGAGCAGCGCCGTCACGGGTTTTAGGGAATTACAAGGCCTCGAGATGTTGTCCAAGCGCATGCATCTCGAGACGCGCGCCGCGCTGGAAGAGTTACGCGCGGCGGGACACATGGACGAGTCCACCGAGCGGAAGCGCAAGATAGATAGTCTCTCTAGTTTAGAAGATTTCGAGACGCAAGCGACGACGACAGCGACGACGACAGCGACGACGTTAGCGACGACGACGGCGTCCAGGAACGACGCGCCGAAGTACGTGAGGTATCACAGGCGAGTTTTGATCAAGGCGCTCATGCGAACCATGGCGTATACGTGCTTCTCGACGGGAGGGTTGCGCTCGCGCGTGCCCGGACTCGCCGATGGTACGTTGACCGATACGTTGGCCACCGTTCTCAGATATCCGCTCAAATTCGGTCCTGGGGTATCATCCTTAGCGTCGAATTTGTTGTGCGACGTCATCCACAACGAGCCGACGTGTTACGCGACGCTGGACGAAGCTGGTATCATCGATGCGTTTCTCAAGTTTATCACGGAAACGATGTGGCCGATCGGGAACAACAAGAACATGGCCAAGGTGCTCTGCGCGGTGCCGACGACGATCAACGCCATTTGCTTGAACGAGCAGGGACAGGCAAAAGTCATCAAATCGTCCGCGCTCACGTGTTTGAGAACGATGTTTTTAGATAAATCCTTTCCCATGAACTCAGATACGGCCAAAGTCGTCGGCACAGGAATCAATGAAGCCTTGAGACACATTCCGGCGCTACAAGGTGACGGCGTTCAAGTCATGCACCACATACTGTCAGATGCAAGAGAAGCCATCTACGAGAAGATGTACGACCCCGACGCGTATCAGCACGCGTTCGTGAGCAAGGATGTCATCGATCAGATGCCATTATCCAAGAGACTTCAAAATATATCGAGATTCATGGACGGTGTTTTAGCGACGTCTCACATGTGCGAACGGCTCGTGAACCTGGGAGTGGTTGAGATACTGTTGGAGATGGTCATTTGCCCCATGCCGATTGAGTTTGCATCGTGCTCTAGCTACCAGTCCATCAGCGTGGCGTGCAAGGCGATCATCAATCCGATCGACGCGAACGCGTACAGCGTGGAGCTATTAGACTCGTCGGATGGAGTGATGCGCGCATGTGCCGTGCTCGTCAAACAGTTTACACGCTCGTCGACCGATGTGTGCTCGCAGCTCGCTAAATTCGCGGCGCCCGTTCCAGTGGATGAAAACATGGATCAATACGCCTCGTATGACATTTACTGCAACACTATCAGTAACAAATCGAAGAGACCACACTTGAAGAACGAGACGGCGTTCTGTGAACAAGTCAAATCATTGTGCACATTCATGGCTGGTTACGAGCGTCTCTGCGACTTGTTTTCGTCCGTCATCCAGCAGATGCCGGCAATGTCTTGCAAACTCATGCATTCGCGAGAGGAGACGCAGATCTTGTTTCGATCGGCTCTTGAAGCGTTCTCGCGCGCGTCGAAATTGGAAGCGATGTTCCACAAAGTTCTCGCGAAAGTTGACTCGAAACAACAGCCGTATTCTCCCGTGTGGTGGTTGTGCGTGCGGGCGGATCATTTCATGAGGTCGATCAGCGCGCTTTTCGCCTCAGTCACCAAGGTATCGACGACCATGCGTCGCAGAAAAGATTTAGGACCGTGCGCTCAAAAGTTCATCAAGTGCAGCGGCGACGCCGTGTGGGAAATGGCGTGCGAAGTGAAGCGCACACTGTCTCAATCCACTGTGATGCTGAACTCACAGAATCAGTCTGAGACTGATCGTCATCAGAGTCACTTGCGAGCGTTCGTCGCGTTATCGTATGAAATTTTCTTCGACGATAGAAGAAACGCACCGAACGGCGTCATGATCAACTACGCGGCGAGGTGCGGCTTGTTCAGTTTGCTGTACGCTCACTTTGAGGCGACGGTTGAACTGACGCAACAACTTTTGCAATCTGGGGTGAAGCGCACCGAGACTGAGGATGTCGCCGTCACATCGGAATGCTATAACACGGTTCGCAGTTTCGCGCGCCTATTTTCAGCCATATCGGACGTCAAATTGATCACGTCAACGAACACGTACAAGCTCGCGCTCTCCACCGATCTTCCAGAGCACGCGAGCGCTACCGACGTTCACATGCCGACGTACTCACACGTCCCCGACGCCTTTAATAATGCGAGGTCTGGTATGGATTGGATACACTGTTCTTTGAATGATGCGTTGAAATGTCTGTGGAGGCAGGATGTGGCAAATTTCGCGGCGCTCGCGTCTCAGAAGGAGGCGGATTTGTTCTTGCAGTGCTTCTTGAATATTTTGGGAGGCACGTCGCAGGCGGCTGCGTCCGATCCGAGAAGAAGCCCGCCCGCTCCGCGCGCCGTCCCGCGTCCTCCGCCGCGACCATTCGTCCCATCGGAGGATATGATTGCGTCCATCGTTGAGATGGGATTCAGTCGAGGACACGCGCACCACGCAATCACCGCCGTCAACGGCCAAAGCGTCGAACGGGCGATGGAGTATCTTCTGACTCGTCCCATGGACGATGTTCCTCACGAAGCGCCACCGCCTCCGGCGACGCCCGTTGATGAAGCGAACAATGCGGCGGAACCGATGCAAGTGACGAGCACGGAGGCGACGGACCCGTCCACGGCTCCGAAGGAGGTGAAACACATGCACGCCGTTCAAGATCGATTACCCGGCGTGCGGGAGTTGGTGGATGCTATGTTCGCCTATTACCGCATCAACGCCGAGAAGGGAGCGACCTTTTTACTGAAATTGGTGGAGAATCACGAGTTGAGTACACTGTCTCGTCGTGAATACATCGATAAGCTCATCACTGAAGTGGTCCGCAGTCGCAAGAGGGACGTCGCCGCCGACGTCGTGAACGAGTGCAAGCTCTACGCGTTCATGGACGCGCTCTCGAGACAAGGCGATGAGGTCGTGCGCGAAGTCGTGTGGAAGCGTGCGTCCATGATTGAGTCACTCGTGAAAGAATTTTGCCAAGCGATCAAAAGTGCATGCCAATCCAAGATGGAAAATACTCCCATGTTTCTTGCGACGATGACGACGTGTATCCACACCGCCTCGTGCGTGCAAAAGGTTGGCGACGGTACGTACTCCAAGTTTGGATACCTGTCAAAGAATCAGATATTTGCGGTCGCGGATGCATGTATCGCGTGTTTATCTGCTTTTGCAGACGATCTGCAAAGGAGTACGGCTGTTGAAAATGTTGATGCGGAGAGCATGCGAAACAAGCCGAACAATAGTGGCGATGAACTCGATGTGGAATCAATGAAGAGGCGAGACATGGCGTTTCATTTCGACGCCTCGTCGATTCAGGCAGCCATCCTCGATCTGCTCGCGAATCTTTCACGTGATTCTGGTGTGGCCGATCGCGTCATCGCGGCCAAGAACCCAGTCGCGGGCACGAAGAATTTCACGGATACTCTTTTCACGTACTTTTGGAATTACGACCACGACAGCGTTTGTGTCATTCTTCGACACCTTTTGGATGACAAAAAATCGCTTCAGTCGGCGATGGAGCTCGAAATTGTGAAGAGTATCACAAAGCCACCGCTCGGTCGAGACTTCAAAGTCACGTTGAAGACATTCTGTACGGCGATGAAACACACCGTTGAACGAGATTTTGAAACCTTTCAGAAGGCTTTCGCGAATGTGGCAGAGATCAAGTCTTTGGGCGAACATCCTGATGGCGAACGTCGATACGTCGTACCGAAGAGGAGCGAAATCAAAGAAATGCCAGCGTTGCCTGACGTTAAAAATTCAAAGAGTTTGAAAGTAGTCTTAGAGGTTCTTCTGGCCACGGCGATCGATGGGATCAGGGACAAGTCGACGGCGCAGCTTGAGCGTCAAGCCGCGGCTTTCCGATTGCTCACCGAGATCGTCGAGGTGCATCCAGGGAGTGTAAAGTTGATGATGAAGATTGACGGTACGAGCGGCATGTTTCGTACCATCTTACGAGATCATTTACCTCGAAGGAGAAAACCCGCAGCGAAAGGGTCGGAAGATCTGACTGGAGTTTGGTGCGGGAACGAAAATGCCGTCTTCTTTTTGGCGACGGTTTGCGTGAACAACGCCAAGGCGAGATCAAAAATTATCGAGCAACTTCTCTCTTTGCTCGAGGTTGAAGATCACGAGTGCGCCGATAAGGTTCCACCCAAACACGCGTTGATCGACTTTTTGCATGCGCTGATGGATTACGGCTTGGCGCGCGGCTATCAGAGCGGAGAGCGCATACGGAATCGGGCGATTTTCAATCTACAGCAAGGTGTCGTGAAAACCATGTACGCTCTGAAAGTACCGAAGCGTATCATCGAGCTGATTGCAGTCTTGCGGCGATCGAGCGATCAAACGAACCCAGGTTTCATGCGAGTCATCCTCGCCGTGCTCGAAGCGCTCGTGACGCGATCGGCAAAGACGAAACGAGAAAATCGTCTCGCGCGCATCACTCACGCCGTTCGCCAGGCGACCGCGGCGGAACGCAGCGCCGATCAAAACGCTGCAAGCACCGACGAAATGCTAGAAAACTTACTGGCTCACGCCGCTGGGGGTCAAATTCAAGTCGCTCGCATCGAAGACTACGACGGCGAAGTTCCCGCCATGATGGGCGACGGAGCCGCCTTTGAAGTCGATGACGACATGCAAGAAGACGATTTCGAGCGCATGGACGGTGCGGGGGACGTTGAAATGCACGACGACGCGGATGAAGAGGAACATCTCGACGACGAAAATGGAGAGGGGGCATACCATGAAGTGATGGTTGATGAATTGGAAGAAATAGAAGCCGACAGCGAGATGGAAGAGGATCACTCGGGCAGCGAAGATTTCGACGACGCGCAAGTCGACGACGAAGAAATCGACGACGATTCCGATGCCTCTGAAGACGAAGACGACTCTGAAGACGAAGAGGAGGAAGAGGAGGAAGAGGAGGAAGAGGAAGTCGACTTTTACTCTAGCGACGTCGATCACGTGAACGAGGACGGTGACCGAGAAGTCGTGCTCGGACATCCCGGGGGGGTGGACGACATGTCCGACGACGGCTTGTACGACGAAGACGCGGATGACTACGACGCCTACGGTGTTGGTTCAGAAGAGGATGAAGATGACGAAGAAGAGGAGGGTGACTTCGAAGAGCCGCGCTCATCGTCCTCAATTGTATCTTCCCATTCAGACTTTCGCATCCTTCCGCGGGCGATGATGAACGAACAAGAAACGAACGTGTCGACTCGAGAGCTCGAGCGATGGCTCGCCAATGATTACGCGAGCGCTATGGCTGGGATCGATCCAAGAGTTGAGGCACAGTCGATACGTGAAGTCGAGATCGCAGGAGGTCGCAGAGTGTCTGTGGATGAGACGCTCACTGGTCCTTCGCCCGACTCGGAGTTTGGCTCGATGAACAATCAGCGCGACCACTTCTTCCGAAGCAGCGCGCGCGAAAACTCCGTGACTCAAACGAATTCATGGCACACGTGGGGTTTGGGAGAAGACGAAACCGCCACGTTCAGTCAAGACGGCGTGAATGTGCAGCGCGTCGGATCAAACTTGAACATCACGCTCTCTACGCCATTGGACTTTAGTTCCAGGTCGCGATCGCTTCACAATGTTCTCACTTCAATCAGCGGAGAGATGGCTCGATTGGCGGTCAGGCCGACGAGGTTGGAATTCTTTGATCCACTTTCATCCGCCAAAGCAATTTTGTGGTTGGGTGACGGAACGTACCAAGCGCAATCGCCGCAAGATTTTAAAGTGCGAGATCAAACTTGCTGGAGTTTGGACGGACGTCACGCCCGATCGAGTTTCTGGTGTAGCACAGTACACATGTCCGTCGGTGAATCCGTGGCGTTGGATGAAACTTTATTAATGAAAACAGATGTGAACGATGCGGCGGCGGAGGCTTCGCCCGGTTCGGCGAGCAAGGGAAAGGAACCCGCCGTCAAAGAGGACGAGCGTCCCAAGGCGTCTGACGAGTCTCCGGAGGAGCGCACCGCGCGCCAACGCGAGATTGCGACGCAACTCAATATCACGTCCAATCAGCTCACCTTGGTATCAGAAGACTTACGAGATGGGTTTCTGGAAGCGAATAGGCTCGTCACTCGCGCTCGCGAGCAAGCCGGCGATACGACAAGAGCCAACGCGCTTACTACAATTGAAGCGGAGTTTTTGACGGCCATGCCGCGTGACATTCAGCAAGAGTTGATTCGATCGACGACTGCACAGGCGAACAGAATACTGAGCCCATCCGCCCGCCCGCGCCCTGGTCCAGGAACCGGCGCATCGAATCGCGAGACGATTGCGAATTCACTTCGTGCATTCATGGCGCGTGTACCGGAAATGCCAGGAATGCCTCCGCAGGCCGTCCAAGGCGTTGACATAGACCGCATCGACACGCTTTTCAGGCATCCGACGCCGACTCGCGAAGAGAATTCAGAGGGATTCAAGCCTTTCAAAGCGAACGTCGAGTTGGACGTCGCGCACGTGAACACGTTGTTGGCCATGTACCGCAGTAATCGTATCGAGTCAAAGGACACGGTGAACAAAATTTGTGTCAACCTATGCGTCGTCGACATGAATCGCAACTTGATGTTAAAGAAAATTTTCGAAGAGGTGTTCGACGTCAAAGGTAGGAATGCAGACAACGTGCGAGACGATTTCTCCAACACGGTGATTCGAAGATACCTCATCCTCCTGTCACAGCTGCTGAGTCGCAGCAAGCACGTACAGGCAATGTCGACGGTTCCAAAATTATCCAGAAAGTGGTTTTACGATTTGCTCGAGAACGCTGATTCCATGAAAGAAACGACGACGATGAGCGCAGACGCCATCGATTCCATGATTGACGACGCGGCGGAGACCACGCATCTGTCGAGCGACGGAGTGGCGACGATTGACATGTCACTACTCGTTATCCTGTTGCGGTTGCTCATATGGGAGCCGAAGCGGTACGATGTGCGAGGTGTTGAACTGTGCGCGACGTGTCTTGACAATTACTTGTCCAAGCACGCGACGTTGAAGGGCTCGCTGAAGGAGTCCGCCGTGTTCAGCGAGGTGTTGCCCAAGTATCCGCACTTGGTGTCTGATATCATAAGTATTTTGGAAAAGCCTCACCTCTCTTCGCAGACGTACGACAAAGTTCACAGCGTTCTGAAAAAGCTTTGTCAATCCTGTCCGTCAAACGTTCAAGATGAAGTCTTGGCGAGATTGCACAGAACGGCAATCGCCTGTTCCGAAACCGCTCTTCAGAACATCTCCGTCGCTTCGTTCGATGCGGGCAAGCTCGTGGACTTTACCGACGTCAAGGTCAACAATAGGATCATCGACGCGAGAAAGGAAATCAGCAAATGCATGCCGCTGTTGCTTCGCTTGACTCGATGCTTCACGTTCGTGCTGTCCTTCGTCGAAAACTCGACTGACGAGGTGCAGAATCAACTCGTAAGTTACGGTAAAAACCTTCGCCCTCTGTGGAAAATGTTGCACACATACGTCGAGCAAATGGAAGGGAAAGATCAGCATGATCATAACGAGCACTCTCAAGCTGTCGCCGTGCTGACGGATGGTATAAAGGCTTACATGATGATTGGTAGCAAGATTATGCCATTCATAGAGAGCGAGATCACGAGGCAGCGCCGCGATTCGGGTGCTTTCCTCCCTTCACACTCTCTGCGCGTACCGTCACCGGCGATCGGTATCAGACCGCCATCGTCGACCGGGATTTTGCAACGAACATCGAGCCACATGCTCGAAACTTTGCACGCGCTGCAGCGAGGATCGACTCACGTGCTCGAATCGTTGTCTGAACAAAACGCAACGACGAAGCAAGGCTCCGAGATTTACGCGCTGATGGCAGACATATGGGCGTTCGTCGAAGCACACAAAGAACTGCTCAACAAGCAGTTGAAGCGTTCTCCGCAATTACTCTCTGAGGAAATGAAGTTGTTGTTGCACAATCCGAGGTTGCTCGACTTTTCAGTCAAGCGCGCGGAAGTGCGCTCTCGCATAAAGAAACTTCGCGATCGTCAAGGACGAGAACGTCCCGAAAATCGTCAGCTTCACATCAGGAGAGCTCACGTGCTTGAGGATTCTTTCAGACATCTCAGCAACAGAAGTGTGGAGGAGATACGCGGCAAGTTGAGCATCGTGTTTGTCGGGGAAGAGGGACTTGACGGCGGAGGATTGATCAAGGAATGGTTCAGCATTTTGGCCAGAGAAATTTTCAAACCAGACATCGCCCTCTTCGAGTTATCTCACGATGGATGTTACAAACCGAACGCCGATAGCAAAGTTCATCCAGAATTTTCGCGTTATTTCCGATTCGTTGGAAGGCTCGTCGGCAAGGTTCTCTTGGACGACATTCTTCTGAATGCGTATTTCACGCGTCCAATTTACAAGCATTTGCTCGGGCAGGTGCTCACATACGAAGACATGGAAGGCGTAGATCCAGATTACTTCAAGAGTCTAAAGTGGATATTGGAAAACTCCATCGAAGGCGTCATGGAGTATACGTTTAGCGAATCGACGGAGTACTTTGGTAAGACGGAGGTACACGATTTGATTGAAAACGGGAGAAATATACCCGTCACGGATGAAAACAAAGCGGAATACGTCAACCTCGTCAGCGCGTACAGAATGACAAACGCCGTCAAGGAACAGTTGGCGGCCATGGTGCAGGGGTTCGAGGAGGTCATTCCGAAGGAAACCATCTCCATTCTGAACGCGGCAGAGCTCGAGTTGATGATAAGTGGCACGCCAGACATAGACATAGAAGATTGGCGCGCGAATACCGAATACACCGGCTTTACCGTTGGTTCGAAACAGATTCAATGGTTTTGGGACGTCGTGCGCGAATTATCAAAGGATGATTTGGCGCGGTTATTGATGTTTTGCACCGGGACTTCGAAAGTTCCGCTCGAGGGATTCAGCGCCCTGCAAGGGATGCAAGGACCTCAAAGATTCTCCATTCATAGACAGCACGCAGACGACGCGAAATTGCCGTCCGCACACACGTGCTTCAATCAGTTAGATTTACACGAATATAGCTCGAAAGAAATTCTTCGCGAACGCCTTCTACTCGCCATTACGGAGGGATGCGAAGGTTTCGGATTTGTTTAGATGAGTCCATTGTAACTGTACATTTCTACAACAACAAATTACTTAAGAGGGTCGAATGAGAGAGATTTCCCACCCGTCCTATCTTTCGTCGGTGTCGGAACGACGCCGAGCTTTTCCGGCTTTACGCCCAGCGCGCGAGCGACTTTCTTAGTCTGCTGACGAATAAATTGATTCCCCTTCCTGCTTGCGTCCATCTGTAACGGGCTAAATGTCATGTTCGTGGGCGTGGCGTCTCGTTTTGTGAGTGAAGTTGTCGTCGAAGCCGCAGCGGAACTTGCGTCTTCACCGTTTTGCGTGTGAAGTTTTACCGGAGAGACGCCGCCGACAAAGTCGCTCCACGTCCCGTCTGAGTGTACGCGGAGCGTGCGCGAGTGGTGCTTGGGCAACGACACTTCGTCGCCTAAACTCAAGATTCCACCCACGTGCTTTTTCAGCACACCGTACGCGGCGACTCTGTCCTTGGGATCCATGGAGCACGTCGCATCATCGAGAATGCACAACTCGGCGCGGTTCACGACGGCGCGACAGACGGCGAATCGCTGTTGCTCACTCTGACTCAAATTATCATCCCACGCGGCGATGACGTCCAAGTACTCCATGAATCGCTCCAAACCGAGCGCTATCATCACTTCTCGGAGCAAAGCCACCGTCTCCGCGCCTATTTCGGCGGAAGATGTGGGATATAAACACACGTCCAGCAACGTCCCTCTCGGCAAGTACGGCTTTCTCGAAAGCACGCACACGCGAGCGCGATCGATGACTCGAGCGCTGCCCGACCCTTGAGTCCATAACCCGACGAGTGTTTTCACGAGCAGCGTCTTCCCACATCCCGATGGACCGACGACGGCGACAGAATCTCCGCGGCAGAGGACGAAATCGAGCCCGCGAATGACGTCGAGACCGTCGTACCCGCGCACGGTGAGGGCTTCAACCTCCACGAGAGACATGTCGTCTTCAGGAGTCTCCGCGTGCACGCTCGAACCGATCGCCGCGCCATTCTTGTCGGCTGCCATAGACGCTCGAGTGGACGACGCATCGAGCGCGTCGTACAAGTTGGACACGTTTGTGGCGTGCGTTTCCGCCGTACGCAACATCGTCATGTTTTGCACGAGCACGGCCAACGCGGCGCGAACGCCGTTGAATGACGTCATGGCCACCTGCACGTCCCACGCGTTTACGCTCATCCCTCGAGCGAGACGAGGAATGATGGAAAGGACGGGCAAGAGATTCGCCGCGGATTCGTACACGTCTGACGGGAAACTCGTCCTGGAGTTCAAAACTTCTCGTCTGTACACAAACTCTTGTCCCGCCTCCAGCGTCGCCATCGCCTCTTCCACTTCGACCGCGCTCCCATTCGCGAGCGCGATTGCTTCACCGTTCGTGCGCGCATGCTTGAGAAGCTCGCGTAGCCTCTCGGTGGCTGTCTCTGCTCGATGCGCTTCTTTTTTCGCCTCATAACCGTCAAACGACCGCGC
>CEVZ01055394.1_pt1 | contig 17188 bp, 16 predicted proteins | sample 361371 | NCBI WGS metagenome assembly CEVZ01 (sample SAMEA2620217, study PRJEB7988) | marine metagenome | isolation source: saline water (ENVO:00002010), including
TTTTTACGTTAGCAGTTGTTTATTGATTTCCCATAGAGGAAATCAAACTAGATATGTGGCGTCTGCCACTTTGAAGGAACTTGCGTTTCGGCCCACTTTTGCAACCGGTTCCCGATCCAGTAACCGGCCCAGAGAATTACGCCACCTCCAACAGCGTCAATCCAATAGTGGTTGGCTGTGACGACAATTGCGAAAAGAGTACACGCTGGATACATGGCTAAGGCGACTCGAGAGATCCGGCGTTGTAGGTATGGCTTCAACGCTAAATAGCTCCAAAAAGCCCAGGCGAAATGGAGGCTTGGCATGGCAGCATATTGATTCGACAGATTTTCCATCATTCCTGAATCGAAACTCCATAATCCTCCCAGTTCAGCGACTGTGTCGACAAACGGACTGTTGTTGAGGCAAGCACCATAGGCTCCACAATTTCCTAGGAGTCTCGGAGGCATCAACGGATACGTGGCGAAACCTATTAGGGCGAGTCCTGTAGTCGTCAGCCCTATCGTCCTCCATCGTGGATAGGCATGTGGCTGGCGAAAGTACAAGTAGAGTAATGCGCCTAAAGTTACGGCGAAATGTAGAGTGCCATAGAAAATATTCCAGAACCTTAGAAATAAATCCCACCCTTGAAACCACGATTGGATATCTGCTTCAATGTACAACCCGAAGAAACGTTCGAGATCGATCATGTGCTCTGCATTACGCAGGGCAGTTTCAGGATCGACAGTCGCTGAACCAAACTGGTTTCGTACCCAAGAATAAACTGCGTAGAAAATCCCTATGAGCAGAAGCTCTCTGAACCAGTTTAGTTCTGGTTTGTTGCCCGAAGTTCTTGTTGTTTGGATACGTTGGTTTTCTTGCATCTCTACAGAGTTGATGGCTCTATGTCATTTGTTTTGGAGCCTTTTCGACCGCCAAAGAGGAGCATGGGTAATCCGATAAAGCTATTGACCAAAGTTAAAGCATAAAGGGCGAGTCCCAGAGCAAGTGCTTGTTCGTTTGAGACATCAATTCCACTTAGAAATACCACGAGAGTTCCCTCTCGGACTCCCAGTCCTCCAATGCCCAGTGGAAGAACTTGAATAATGAGTACAGCGGGTATAAATGCCATCAAAGCTGTTAATCCCACTTCATCGATTCCAAGAGCCTCAACAGCGCATCCGGCTGCAAGAAGAAGTGCAAATTGATAAGCGAAGGCTGAAATAATGACCTCACGTGCAGATTTCGGGTTTCCCTTTAGTCGGTCAATTCCTAGATGGACAGCGTTTGCGAATCTTAAGAGGCCTTGACGGTTCTGAAGCCCTTTGCCTATTCGATTACTTCCGAGGAGAAGAATCACAAGTATTAGAGCGAGAAGGGTTACCATCGCTACCACTAAAGGCACTCTTGTCGAGGTTCCTAAACCAGTGAGCCCTGGGTTAATCGCAAAACCCAGCAAGGTGATTACCGGCAGAACGAGCCAACCGCTCAAGCGCTCAAATACAACTGAAGTGAAGCTAACCGGAGCATCATCCGTGTCTCGTGTAAGTCTTCCTATGCGAATGACATCGCCCCCGACTGTTGTTGGGAGAAAATTTGAAACAAATTGGCCGGCCATATAGTGGCTAAAGAGTCTCCATATTGACTGATGTACCCCTAGCGCCCGAAGGACTCTTTGCCATCTAATTGCTCCTAGGATAAAGCCGATAAGCGTAAATATGAAAGCCCCGATAGTCCAGAAGGCTGTTTGCCGGTTCCATTCTGGGATGAGTTCATCCCAGTCTATTCCATCCATGGATTTCAGAATTACTATGAGAAGAGCGACGCTTAACCCTATACGAAACGGGATTGTCACCGAGTTGCGCTTCCACCATGGGATGGATTCTTTTTCTTGAGGTCTGGTGTAAATGTAACTCATTGAGGTATCCGGCTAGGTAGGAATTGGATGTGGGAATAAAATAGATAGCAACTGCTAGGTTATTCCGCATTAGCAGTCAAATATCGGATTTCTGGACTTCTCTTGAGTTTCTTGCGGTATTTTCCCTTAAACACTTGAAAAATCAATGAATTTCGTTTCCGAGCATTGGAGAATAATCCCACATTTTCGGCGTTGTAGAGCTATTTAGGCCCTATCAAGGAAACGTTGTCGGTGGACTATCACGCGCACGACTTGTCCCATTGCTATTTGTGAGCGTTCATCGTGCGCACTTACCTGAAATGTGAGCCTCCGCCCATCGATTCTTGTTAGAAGAGCGCTTACTCGAATCATTGCTCCTAATCCGGATGGGTTAATATGGTCGATTCTGACGCGCATTCCTACGGTCGTTTCCTGCTCGGAAATGTGTCCTTCAATCGCAGCCATTGTTGCTGCTTCACACCAAGCGATTACTCTTGGGGTTGATAAAACAGGAACGTCACCTGATGTCAAAGCGATTGACAGGTCCTCTTCTTTGACACTGTGGTCGAAAGATGCGCTAAGTCCTTGCTCAAGAGCCATACTAGTACCATACGCAACCGGACGTCGTGTTTGTCGGATGGGGCAAACTCACCATAAAACGGTTACTATTCTAGGCACGAGGTGCATATGCTTGAACAAGATTTGATAGAGAGAGTACTCAATGAGGCTCTTAAGTCTGGCGGAGAATTTGCCGAAGTATTTGTCGAAGATAAGCGTTCCAGTTCGGCCCTATTTGATGATGCGAAAGTAGAAGAGCTGACGTCAGGCCGTGACCGTGGAGCCGGTATTCGTGTTGTCGTAGGAGAGACGACAGGTTTTGCCCACACTGCTGATCTTTCAGAACAAGGGTTAATGATTGCTGCTAGAGCCGCAGCTTCTGCTACAAGAGCAAACGGTTCAAGTTCACAAGTAAATGACCTGGAACAAGTCGTTTCCCCATCTCCAAATAAGGTCGAGACATTCCCCGAGCTGGTGGCAAAGGAAACAAAGGTCAACCTTTTGATTCAAGCTGATGAAGTCGCTCGAAGCCAAGGGTCTGCTATCACTCAAGTTTCTGCTAGGTATGGGGACTCTCGCCGAAAAATACTTGTCGCCAACAGTGATGGGGTATTTGCAAGTGATGATCAGGTCCGAACTCTCTTTTCGATTTCATGCGTCGCTACCGGTGATACCGGAATGCAAACGGGACGAGAGTCCATTGGAAGACCTATAGGATTTGAGCTTTTCGACGATGTTGACGTTGAAGAACTGGCTGAACGCGCTGCCCATAGGGCGCTAACAAAACTAAATGCTAGGCCGGCCCCCAGTGGCACTATGCCAGTGGTAATAGGTTCCGGTGGTGGAGGAGTACTGTTCCATGAAGCATGCGGTCACGGCCTTGAAGCTGATCTAGTAAACAAACAGGCATCTGTTTTCGCCGGCAAAGTTGGTGAAACTGTAGCTAGTGAATTGGTCACATTAATTGATGATGGGACGATGTCACATGAATGGGGTGCATTCGCTATAGATGATGAGGGTCGGCCGGCTCAGCGAAACGTCCTTATTGAAAATGGGGTATTGGTTGATTACATGTGGGATGGGCTTCGGTCACGCAATGAAGGCCGGTTGAGTTCTGGAAATGGACGAAGGCAAAGCTACCATGTGCTTCCGATGGTACGCATGACGAATACGTATATTGCAAATGGTGAAACTGACCCACAGGATATTATTGAAGATACTTCCAACGGCGTGTATGTAGCTCAATTGGGTGGCGGTCAAGTTAATACTGCGACAGGTGATTTCGTATTTGGTATGACAGAAGCGTACCTAATTGAAGATGGTGAAATAACAGAACCCATTCGAGAAGGCAATCTTATTGGGAATGGGCCCGAGGTACTGAATCAAATCGATGCTCTCGGCAATGATTTTGATATGGGTTCCCCCGGTACATGTGGCAAAGACGGTCAGGGTGTTCCGGTCGGTGACGGTACACCGACACTGCGTGTCACTAGTCTCACTGTTGGTGGTACCGCCGGCTAGGGGCAATAATGAAAGCTGAACTACTAAAAATCGCTGAAGCTGTCGTAGGGAAGGCAGCTGCTGGAGAACAAGTTGAAGTCGTCACTGTTCACGGCAAGGAGACTGAGATTAGGGTCTACCAAGGCGAGATTGAATCATTCACTGCAGCTGAGTCACAAGGAGTAGGGATTCGTGTTGTTCAAGACGGGCGACAAGGGATGGCTTATGCAGGCTCTCTGGATTCTGATGTTCTTAATGAAACATTAGAAGAAGCCCGTGATAATGCTTCTTTTGGTACCCCCGATGAATTTCAGGCTATTGCAGAACCTGATGGGGTTGAGTCGGTGTCTTTGGATCTCCTAGACCCATCGTTAGCTAACTTTGCAAATGAAGAAAAGATAGCAATGGCAATTGACCTTGAAAGATCGATTCTCCAAGCTGATACGAGAATAATTGGTGTTGAGTCTACTGACTATGTTGATTCAATTAACACAAGCGCGATCGTGACTTCTACGGGCATTCGGCGCGCCAATCAAGAAGGTGGGTGCTATGTTGCTGCATCGTCATTAGCTTCAGATGGGGTCGATACGCAGACTGGATTTGGATATTCCGTTGGGAGAAGTCCAACTAATCTAGATATTGGCAAGGCTAGTGCTGATGCAACTGAGCGGGCAACTAGGTTATTAGGTGCGAAAAAAACTGAGTCAGGTCGAATGACTGTGATCCTAGATCCATATGTCACTGCTCAGTTTCTGGGGATTATAGGGTCAACATTAAGTGGGGAAGCTCTGCTTAAAGGAAGATCGCTTTTTGCTGATAGAGACGGCGATCAGGTAGCTCCGAATTTCCTTACCCTTATTGATGACCCAACTGATATCGATGCTTTCACTGCAACGGAAGCTGATGGAGAGGGACTGGCGAGCAGAAAAAATACTTTAATCGATCAGGGAAGTTTGTGTGGATTTCTCCATAATACTTACACTGCGCGAGCGCTCGGGACGGCATCAACCGGTTCGGCTGTTCGAAGTTATAACAGCTCGCCAGGGGCAGGGCCATTAGCTCTTAAGTTAACTCCTGGAGAATGCAGTCAATCAGAACTCATTGAGCAAGTGGGTGAAGGAATTCTTATTCAAGGGGTTGCAGGCCTTCATTCAGGAGTTAACCCAGTCAGCGGAGACTTTTCTGCAGGCGCTGAGGGTCTAATGATCCGTCAAGGCGACCTTGCTGAACCTGTCAGGGAAGTGACAGTGGCATCTACTTTGCAGCGAATGCTTCTAGATATCCAGAACATAGGTAATGACTTGGAGAGACTCCCAATGAAATCATCGGGAGTTTCGATCGTCGTGGACGACATTATGGTGTCTGGAGTGTGACTACCTCCCTTACCTCTTTCGTGGGTTCAGGGAGCGCTACCTGATGTTAGGGCTACGGTGAATATGACCATGAAAAAACCCCATCGAGAAACGCTGTTGATGCTTTGTTTTGTTGCTATCGGCCTCGTCGCATTTCTGGAACCATTTGCTGCTCGAGCCTTTGCCCACGATTCATCGATTGTCGACGACGGCCTTGAATTATGGAAGGCAATAGTCCTGGGAGTGGTTGAGGGTCTTACTGAATTTCTTCCTATTAGTTCGACAGGCCATCTCTTAGGGGCAAAAGAGTTAATGCACCTGGATCACACGGAGACTTCTGAGCAAGCCATAGATAGCTATATTATCTCTATTCAAATCGGAGCGATTTTCGCAATTGTCGTTCTATATAAAAACAGAATTCTTCAAATGTACTCAGGATTACGAGGACAAAGCGAGGTAGGAAAAGTAGTCCTGCGGAATTTGGCTGCTGCATTTATCCCTACAGCTATTATCGGCTTCTTGCTTGCTGACTATGTAAAGGACCAGCTCTATGGGACCGAGTCGGTGGCATATGCGTGGATCCTTGGGGGCATCTGTATTCTTATCGCCCATCAGAAAAACTTGTTGCGTCAGGGTGAGTTGAGCATGGAAAATCTTAGTTTGCGAGGTGCAGTTATCGTAGGGCTCGTGCAAGCGTTGGCCCTTTGGCCTGGTGTCAGCCGAAGTCTAGTTACCATATTTGCGTTAGTAGCACTTGGCTTGTCTCTTGCAGCAGCAGTTGAATTCAGCTTTTTGTTAGGTCTTGTCACGTTGTCAGCAGCGACTTTCTATGAGCTGTCACAAGATGGAGGAAAGATCGTAGATCTTTTCGGCTACTGGACACCTCTTATTGGGTTATTTGCTGCATTTGTTTCAGCAATAGTTTCTGTGAAGTGGATGGTCAGTTGGCTTGAGAATAAAAGTTTCTCTGTATTTGGATTTTACCGTATCGGGATAGGCGTACTAGCGATTATTCTGCTTTCAGCGGAGGTTCTCTAATCAGCTTGTCCACTGGTAGATGAGGGGCTAGGAGTAGCAGGCGAATCTTTCTTCTCTTTCTTCGTAGACGGCGAGTCAGACGATTTTGATTCGTTAGAAGACGTTGTTGATGAATTAGATGCCGACTTCGTAGTAGAAGATTTACGACTATCGTTTTTGTAGAAACCTGACCCTTTGAAGCTTATTCCCGGAGCTGAAAATATTTTCTTAACCGACCCTGAGCATGTTTCGGTTGGGCAATTTGTCAAAGGATCTTCACTGAATGACTGAAAAACTTCAAAGGTGTTCTCGCAAATTTCACATTTATAGTCGTAGGTCGGCATTTGTCACTCCATTCACCAGCGAACGGTAGGGTAGCAGCCAGTCAGAGAATGAAGAACTCCTCTTAAGGGTTTTTTATTCAATTGTCTTTTCCTCCCCTTTGAAGAGTCGTTTAATGTTCTCATGGTGTCTAAGCGTGACTACCACTGAAGCTGCTCCGGCCACTAGTACCTCATACCACCTTGTCTCTGGCATGATGAGTACTCCGATGGGATATAAAAGAACCATTACGAGCGACCCTAATGAAGCCCGTTTGAAAAGTTTCATCAGAGGAATCCAGATTATAAAGAGGCCAAGAGCTACAAGGGGGTATAACACCCAAGATAGACCGGCAAGTGTTGCTACTCCCTTCCCTCCACTAAATCGCCGAGTCACTGGGGCCACATGTCCGATCATCGCTGCCATCCCAGCTGCAAGGGCTAATGGGCGACCATCGATAAGAAGGCAAACCAAGCTTGGAATAAGCCCCTTCAGTAAGTCGCCAACGAGAACTACTACTCCCGCTTTTGCTCCGGCAACACGATAGACGTTCGACGCGCCAGGATTACCAGACCCTTCTGCAGTCGGATCATGACCAACAAATCCCGCAACAATCTGCGCTGTAGGGAAAGTCCCGAGAGCATAACTTACTGGTATAAGGAGCCACCACAAATTCATTATCTCCATAATACGCCCTGATCATCGTCTTCTAGCGTCTGTCCCTCATCGAGCTTTGTTAGCATGAAACAATGATCCCGCTAGAGGAAGCACAAAATTATGTCTTGGAGAGAGTATTTCAGCTTTCAGAAGAGAGGCTCGATATAAGTTCTGCTTACTCACGGGTAACAGCTGAAGTAGTTACTTCAAAAGAACTAGTGCCTCCTTTCGACAATACTGCTGTTGATGGTTATGCAGTAAAGGCAGCAGATACGGATGGAGCCACGGAAACAAACGAAGTAACGCTAGAGGTAGTTGGTTCGATACCTGCAGGGGTGCAGCCTGATTTTGAAATCCAACATGGTCAAACTGCAAGAATAATGACCGGAGCTCCTCTCCCACAAGGAGCAGACGCTGTTGTTATGGTCGAATGGACAAATCTAGGTGAGAACGAAAATGCTGTCCGTGTGAATCGAAGCGTCAAAAACGGTGATCATATTCGCAAAGCAGGTGAAGACCTGTGCCCCGATGACCAAGTTATTGATCAAGGGACATCGCTAACTCCTGCGCATATAGGACTATTGGCCGGATTAGGTGTCTATCAGGTGAGTGTTATCCGCCGGCCAACCGTTGGAATCTTCTCTACGGGAGATGAACTCGTCGAGGGAAGTCAAACGCTTCTTCCCGGTCAGATTCGCGACTCGAATCGCTTCTCGCTGATGGCTCTTCTCGAGAGTGACGGATTTGAAACAATTGACCTTGGATTGATTCCAGATAATAAAGAAGCGATCGAGGAAACTGTTCAGGAAGGCATCGGAAAGTGCGATGCTTTAATCACCACTGGCGGAGTAAGCATGGGTGATTATGACTATGTCAAGGTGGTACTAAATGACATGGGTGATATGCGGTGGATGCAGATTGCAATAAAGCCTGCTAAGCCATTTGCGTTTGGAGTAGTTGATGGTGTCCCAGTCTTTGGCCTACCGGGAAATCCGGTTTCTTCTATGGTTTCTTATCTACTGCTTGCAAAGCCAGCGTTGAACAAGATGATGGGTAGAAGCAAAATATTTCCCGATGTTCTTGTCGGTGACGCTGCAGAAGATTTCCGTCGACGTGTAGATGGGAAAACACACTTTGTCCGAGCGTTTACCAGCCAGCAGAAAGGTGTGACGCTGGTTAGTCCGACAGGGAAGCAAGGTTCCCATCAGCTTAGTGGTATGGCAAATGCTGATACTTTAGCGATTGTTTCGGATGGGGAAGGGGTCCTAAAAGGAAACCCTATTGAATACTTTCGCTTCTGATGCAGATCAAGCGCTAGATTGATAGTAATGAAAGATCAACTTGTTGATACCTATGGGCGTGTCCATCGTGATTTGCGAATATCAGTTACTGATCGATGCAATTTCCGTTGCCAATATTGCATGCCCGAAGAAGGAATGGAGTGGACTCCTAGAGAAGATTTACTGACATTCGAAGAGATCGAGCGTCTAGCCAGCATACTTGTCAACAAGTTTGGAATTGAGAGTATCCGGTTGACTGGTGGGGAGCCCACCGTTAGGGCAAACCTAAGCAAATTGATTGAAAAACTTTCGAAACTTGATGTTGATCTATCGTTGACAACAAATGGAGCGACGCTTCCTCTGGTGGCTTCTGATTTATATAACGCTGGGTTAGATCGAATCAATATTTCTCTGGATACTCTGGACCGTCAACGATTCGAATCCTTAACGAGGCGCGATAATCTTGACCAAGTTCTTAACGGGATCGAGATCGCTAAATCTGTGGGCTTCGATCCGGTGAAAGTAAACATGGTCGTCATGAAAGGCGTCAATGATGATGAAGTTTTAGACTTTGTTTCGTATGGCCGAACGAACGGTGTCATAGTCCGCTTTATCGAATTTATGCCATTGGATGCTGACGAGACATGGGAGAAGTCAAAAGTCATGTCACAGAAGGACATTCTTGCCCTGATTTCATCACACTATGATCTTGAGCCGCTCTCAAGGGGAAGTTCCCCAGCGGCTAGATGGAAATTTACAGACGGTCCCGGCGAGATAGGAATTATCGCTACTGTCTCGGAGGCTTTTTGTGATTCGTGTGACCGGATTCGCTTGACGGCGGATGGAAAATTCAGGAACTGCTTATTCGCTATAGACGAATATGATGTCCGCAAGCTGCTTCGGGACAATGCAGGCGATGAAGAGATCATTAAATTATTTTCCCATGGAGTTAAGCAAAAGTGGGCTGGTCATCAAATCGGAAAATCAGTGTTTATTCGGCCGAGTAAATCCATGTCTCAGATCGGCGGTTAACGGGTATGGGCAATGAAGCGTTTTCGCACCTAGACCCTGATGGGAAAGCCCGTATGGTGGATATCAGTGAAAAGCAGGACAGTAAAAGAATAGCAAGAGCACGTGTTGCAGTTTCAATGGCCAAGGAGACTGTCTTGGCGCTCAAGAAAGGCGATGTACCTAAAGGTGATGTTTTTGCAGTAGCCCGAGTCGCTGGAATTCAAGCTGCAAAAAGAACTGGAGAGATCATTCCTCTTTGCCACCCGTTGATGTTAAGTTCAGTAACGGTCGAATTTGAGGTTAGTGATGACAAAGTTGAAATTGAGGCGGAAGTTACAACTGTAGGGCGAACAGGAGTTGAGATGGAAGCGCTCACAGCCTGCTCTGTTTCCGCCCTCACAATTTATGACATGTGTAAAAGTATGGACAAGACGATGGAAATCACTGATCTAGTCTTACTGCAAAAGACGGGAGGGTCGTCAGGCGATTTCTCTAGATAAATCGCCTGTTCAGGCCCTGAAATAAGATCAAACCTGCCAAGCGCTCTAAACCAGTCAGCAGGATTAGAGGCTCGATATCCGCACGGAGATGATAATTTGCTCCTCATCCACCAAAGGTACGGGAAATAGTGCAAAAATTTTAATGAGAGCAGCCTAGAGACTGGTGGAGTTTGTGCTGTTAGTTGCGTTAGCAATTTTATGGTTCGGAGCAGGCGTTTACTGGCTTCGTACGCGTGTAGGAACATCTTCTATGGTGCTGGGGAGCCCATTTAGTCGAATGAGAGTTCGAAAAACCCCACGAGCGGTTGTGGTACCTATTCATCAGCCGTTCACATCATGGGACCATGCCTACAATCAACCTGGGCATTCCTTGGTTGAGCCACCACTTGACAGAATAAAGAAGGGGTCGAATCCAATGGAAGTATCTAGTGAGCAAGCTCGTCTACGACGGCGAAAAGTCCTTTTGTCCTTAATCGGAATTGTCATGTTTACCTTACTCATGGCCATAGTCGTCGGTGGGGCTTTCATCGCAGTGAATCTGTTCGCTGATTCAATTTTTCTGGCGTATGTGCTATTACTCGTCCAATACCAGAGAGAAATTGAAGCATCTCGGCAGCAGCAGCAGGTCTTTACCCCTAATGGAATGGATTTTGCAACTACAGGCACCGACAGGGTTGCACTTTAAAGAGAAAACTAGATTTCACTATCTTCAATTTAATATCTAGAATGATCTTTTCTTTGGGGCTGTAGCTCAGCTGGCTAGAGCGCCTCGGTCGCATCGAGGAGGCCAGGGGTTCGACTCCCCTCAGCTCCACAACAGCAAAAATGACGTTAGGTTTACGACCTCTCTGCTGGGCTATGCTAGTAACGTGAATCAACTCTGGGAGCCATCAAGGGAGAGAATCGGTAATTCTCGCCTGATGGATTTTGCCAAGAAGGCTGAACACCTTTTCGAAATCGACCTTCAAGATTATGATGCAATCCACAAATGGAGCATTAACAGGCCAGATCAATTTTGGGGCCATGCACACAGTTATTTCGGACTCATTGGTGAGGTCAGTGGCCAAGTTCTTACCACAGGTCCAAATCTTCAAGACTCGGTGTTTTTCCCAGACGCCTCTATCAACATTGCCCAAAACCTTCTTACAAAAAACGATGATACTGACGCAATCGTTTGGAGAGACGAACTAGGAAATGCATCTAAATTAACTTGGGCTGATCTCAATGACCAGGTCTCACTCTTGCAGCAAGCTCTTCTAGATTCTGGGGTAGAAAGCGGAGATCGTGTTTCAGCGTGGTTACCTAATCGGCCAGAAACAATTTCGGTTATGATCGCAGCAGCAAGTATCGGCGCAGTGTTCACTTCCACATCGCCAGATTTTGGAGTCAAAGGACTACTCGACCGGTTTACTCAAGCTGCACCAAAAGTACTTTTCGCAACAGATGGCTACTTCTACGGAGGTAAATGGTTTTCCTGTTTGGATAAGCTCGATGAAGTAGTTCAAGGGCTACCAACTCTTGAAAAAACCATCGTCGTTCCTTACGGCAACGAAGAGTATACGAATGAAAAAATACAGAGTGGCCCCTCGCGGATCCTTTGGTCAGACTTTCTCCAGCCGTATAACCCCAAAGAAGTAGAGTTTCCACCTCATGGATTTAATCACCCTTGGTATATTCTCTACTCCTCAGGAACCACCGGAAAGCCCAAATGTATTGTCCATCGGTCCGGAGGGGTCCTTATAAAACACCTAGTTGAACATGGACTCCAATGCGATATAAAGACAGGAGATAGGGTCTTCTATTACACCACAGCAGGATGGATGATGTGGAATTGGCTAGCTTCAGCCTTAGCGTCACAAGCTACGGTCATCCTCTACGATGGCTCGCCCTTTCATCCAAATCCAACAACGTTATTTGATTTAGCCGACGAACTTTCAATCACTTTGTTTGGAGTTTCTGCAAAATATATAGACGCATGTGCAAATGCTGGGATCTCGCCGATTGAGACTCACGATCTCTCAAGCATGAGAACTATATGTTCAACTGGCTCCACTCTTGTCGGCGAAGGCTTCGACTATGTGTACCAGAACATCAAAACAGACGTTCATCTCCAGTCAATGTCAGGAGGAACAGACCTATGTGGATGCTTAGTAGCAGGTGACCCAACAGGTCCAGTGAACCGTCGTGAAATTCAAAAACCAGCTCTAGGTTTAGATATCGAGATCCTTACTAAGAACGGTGAAAAATTAGACCACGGTCAACAGGGAGAGCTTGTTTGTTCAAATCCGTTCCCGTCGATGCCTCTGTCTTTTCTAAATGATGAAACTGGAGAGAAGTACCACTCTGCATATTTTGATCGTTATGCAGGGAAATGGCATCAAGGAGATTTCGCAGAATGGGCGCCAACCGGCGGAATAATTATCCATGGGCGTTCAGATGCGACGCTAAATCCTGGCGGCGTCCGGATAGGAACAGCTGAAATATATGCTGTCGTTGATTCGCTCCCTGAGATCACTGAAAGTCTAGTAATAGGTCAAAGATGGGACGGCGATGAACGGGTGGTCCTCTTCGTCGTCTTGTCCGAAGGAAATAGACTCGATGACCAACTTAGGAAAAAAATTAAGAGTTCACTCCGAGGTCAAGCTTCACCAAGACACGTCCCTGCTTCGATTCACTCCGTCTTTGACCTGCCCAGAACCAGAAGCGGTAAAATTTCAGAACTAGCGGTTAAAGCTGTTATTGAAGGTAATCCCGTTCGGAACGCTGAGGCACTAGCAAATCCAGAAGCGTTAAACTACTTCAAAGGCATTAAGGAGCTTCAATGACGGAAAAATTTAGAAGTGTGCTGTTCGCTCCGGGAAACAAATCTGAACTTTTAAAAAAACTACCTAAGATCCAGCCTGATGCAGCCATCGTTGACCTCGAAGACGCCGTCCCTGACACGGAGAAAGCCAAAGCGCGAGAAAATTTTCAGGAATTTAGCCTCTCCGAAGAAACTAAGGAGCTTCCGGTCTTCCCGAGAGTAAATCCCATTTCCTCCACACATTTTGAACCTGATGTTCGGGCAATTCCTCCACAAGTAAGCGCGATAGTTATTCCAAAGATCAACAGCGTCGAAGAGTTAAAAGAGGCAGAGAGAATACTTTCAGAGAACTCTGTCGAAGCAAATATCATCGTAGGGATTGAAACCGTTCTAGGGTTAGTCTCAGCTACTGAAATTCTCAGAAATGGGTCAATTATCGGCGCATATTTTGGAGCTGAGGACTATGTACTGGATTTAGGCGGATTTCGGACATCCGGAAATGACGAGGTCTTACTGGCTAGATCCCAAATGGGAATAGCTAGCCGCCTAACAGGAGTTCCAGTAATTGATCAGATCGTAGCTGACTTCTCTGACAGCGAACGCTTTATGGAAGAAGCTTACCAAGCCAGAGCGTTAGGCTTCTCAGGAAAGCTTTGCATACACCCTTCTCAAGTTCCGCTTGCGAACAAGTCTTTTTCTTATTCTGAAGAAGAGATCACTCGTGCCAAAGAGATGCTAGCGGTCTATGATCAAGCCGTCTCAGAAGGTTCAGCATCGGTTGTTTATGATGGGCAAATGATCGATGAAGCACTAGCTAAACAAGCTCGTCGGATTTTAGGCCTCTCAGATTAACTAATCTTCTTTCCCCCTGAAGCCAATAGCAAAAATAATGAGCCCGATTCCCAAAAGCTCACCGATAGAAGTTTTTTGCCTAAGTGCCAGTATCCCAACACATGCAGCGGTTGCAGGTAGCAAGGATTGCAAGAAAGCGAATCTTGTTTTCGAAATTCGACGAAATGCCACCTGATCAATTCCATACGGGATGACGTTCCCCAGCACCCCAGTCGACAAAGCGACCAATACAAGCAGAGGAGAGTCAAAAGCACGATCAATCGCATGAATCGAAGTCGGGGAAATAACCAAGCCACCGATAAGCATGCCGATCCCTAGGCCATCTAGGTGGGCTCCAGTTCTTGCGACTCTGCTACCTAAAACGATGTAGAGGGCCCACAATGTTCCTGCCGCAAGAGCTAAGAAAACTCCAGCTGCTGTTCCTTCAGAAGTCACTTGAGCCAACAACAGAACCCCTAAGCTCGCCACAATTAATGCAACGATATTCTTTACAGATCGACGACCAGCGGCCGCTACCGCAATAGGGCCCAAAAACTCAATCGCTACCGCATTCCCTAGAGGGAGATTATCGATCGCAAGATAAAAGCACAGATTCATCCCAGCCAGCACAATCCCAAATAAAGCAGTCCAGAACATATCCAAGTCCTCTAATGAACGCCTCCAGGATTTTCTCAGAAGCACAAGAATTAAAGCAGCACCGAGGACGCGTAGGGTAGCGACTAGGCTCGCCCCTAAATTGTCAAAGATGCTAAACGCCAATGCCGCACCCATATATTGCGAAATAGCACCAATGATAAATAAGACTTCTGGTGAGGCAGAATCAATTAATCTCTTCTGTATGCCCCTAAAGTTCCTAGAACCCACGAGATAACGGTACCCCAAACGTCCCAAGCATCCCATTTACACGCTAACGTCATTGCTATGACAGAAATCCGCACTCTTGAGCAACTTGAGGAAAATCAGAAAGAGCTTGAGCAGAACATTGAAAATTACAGTATCCCGTTCGCCTTCGGGCTTGGTTTAGCAACAAAGAGCACTTCGGGAAACATCCTTGATGTCCATTACCCTGCTCCACAACTTGGCTCAGACCCGTACACGTGTGCCTTAGTTGCGAACGCAGTGAATTGGGGAGGCCAAACGGGTACCTTCGAGCTTGATGAACAAACATTGCGACGTATTGCGGGCATCCTTGAATCAGTTGAAAACAATATCGGGTACACAGAGGAATCATCTCAGGTTGTACAACCTATCCTCGATGCTGCTCTAAATACTGATTCTCCTAATGGAGACCGAATTGTAGTTGCTTGTTTCATATCTGACTCAGGTGATGAACCAGTTGATGCAATTGACGCTTACTTACGTCTTCATCTTCTGTCAACCAGACTGGTAAGACCCCATGAAATAGATTTGACAGGGATATTCGGGAAACTAACAAATTGTGTTTGGACCAACCTTGGACCGTTTGAAGTGGAAGGCTTCAACGTTAAAAAGATTCAGATCCAAGCTCAAGGGACAGAAATTCTGGTTCACGGACTTGATAAGTTCCCACGCATGACCGACTACGTTATACCCACTGGTGTTCGTATCGCAGATGCAAACCGAGTGAGGTTGGGAGCACACCTTTCAGATGGAACTACTGTCATGCATGAAGGTTTCTGCAATTTCAATGCAGGGACTCTAGGAGCTTCAATGGTTGAAGGGCGAATATCTGCCGGAGTTGTTGTCGGTGACGGCTCTGACATCGGTGGCGGAGCCTCTATCATGGGGACCCTGTCAGGCGGAGGTTCAGAAGTAATATCGATAGGTAAGAACTGCCTATTAGGCGCCGAAGCAGGTATCGGTATATCGCTCGGAAATAATTGCATAGTTGAAGCCGGCTTATATGTCACTGCAGGGACCTTAGTTCTAACCCCAGATGGTTCTATCGTAAAGGCATCAAATTTATCGGGGCAGAACGACCTGCTATTCCGCCGTAATTCTCAGACAGGTAAAGTCGAAGCAATATACCGCGGCGACAATTCCAGCTGGCAAGGATTAAACGAAGAACTACACAAAAACTAAGGTGATCTCAGACCAGAGTCATGAAGCTACTTAACCAATTAGGCTGGCGGCATTACGCATCGAAACAATCAAATCTGGTTGGTGGAGAAAGATTGGGGCGCGTCCGCCGGGTGGATCGCGGTGAAGTCAATGTTCTTACCGAAAAAGGGGAACTACGTGTTGTCTCAGATAGTCAAAGAACAACAATCGGTTTAGCTCCAGCAACTGGCGATTGGGTGGAAGTAGTAGACGATCCCGACATCGGGCTTCGAATCGAAACGATCCTTCCCCGGTATTCTGCGATTACCCGAAGAGATCCTGCTGAAGAGGAGAAAGAGCAGGTTCTTGCCTCCAACGTGGACTTTGTCGGGATTGCGTGCTCCGTAGACCGTCCTGTCAATATAGCGAAGATAGAAAGGTTCCTAGTGCTGGCACAAGACAGCGGCGCTATTCCACTTCTCCTCCTGACGAAGGTAGACCAAGGCGTATCACAAGATTGGAGTGAGCTAGAGCAGGACATTACGGATGTAGCGATCATTCAAACTAGTGTTCTCACAGGGACGGGGCTTGGAGAGGTTCAGAATCTTCTTTCTCCAGATAAAACACTGGTGCTTTTAGGAGAGTCTGGAGTGGGTAAATCTTCACTCGTGAACGAACTAGTTGGAGAGGCAGTGCAAGAAACGACTGAAGTTCGTAGTCGTGATAGTAAAGGTCGACACACAACAATTGCGCGCGAACTGGTGCTTCTCCCAACTGGTGGGGCACTGATCGATACTCCAGGAGTCAGAGGCATAGGGCTTTGGGATGCAAAAGATGCTCTCGATAAAGTCTTCTCTGAAATAAGTCAAGTAGCTTCGAATTGTCGTTTTTCAGATTGCACTCATCAGGTTGAGCCTGACTGCGCTATACAAGCTGCAATTCAGAAGAGAGAAATAAACCCTCAGCGGTTAGAGCGATACATCCGATTAGCTAATGAGTTAGATGAGCAGCAAGAACGTTTGACTTTCCAGCGTCGCAAATCCAAATAAGAAGGCGTTATATAAAGGATTGAAGGTTTAAAACCACATGGATTTCTCATATACCAAAGAACAGGAAGATTTCTGTGAAGAAGTTCGCACTTGGCTCGAAGAGCATATCAGGGGCGATTTTTTGAAACTCCGTGGGAAAGGACTTACCGGCCATGATGACGTCGATCCTGAACTCCAAATTGCTTGGGAAAGAGAACTTGCTACTGGTGGATGGCTTGGAATCGATTTCCCTAAATGGATTGGAGGACGAGAGTGCTCTCTAGTAGAGCAAGTGCTCTTTCACAAGACCTATGTTGAAGCAGATTCCCCCGGGAGAATCCCGAATATGGGGGTTACTCTTCTAGGACCTACCCTTCTCGCTTTCGGTTCGAAAGCTCAGCAAGAACGCTTTAT
>CEVZ01088306.1_pt1 | contig 17181 bp, 24 predicted proteins | sample 361371 | NCBI WGS metagenome assembly CEVZ01 (sample SAMEA2620217, study PRJEB7988) | marine metagenome | isolation source: saline water (ENVO:00002010), including
ATTGGATTCAAGACTCGTTACGGCATGGTTTCAAACCCATTCTCACAAGGTCTTACACAAGGATCTGGCGCACTTACTGCAAATACCAACAAGTACTACAGACGTGTACAAGTTACAAACCTCATGTGATCCATCACATAAGTTTAAAAAAGAGACTCCTTCGGGGGTCTTTTTTTTGTGCCTAAATAAATCACGAGGATTATTATGAACTTCTTAGGATTAAGATTGTGTGACCATGACAGTAGTATAACCTACACAAGAGATTCTAGTGTCTGGTATTATAAACACGAAAGAGACTTTCAACAAAAGCATTATGCACCACGGGATCTAACCTCGTGGGCACATTCCTTAGAGCGTTATTCATATTGTAGAACTGGAGAACCTTTTGATCCTAGAGAAGTTGATGCTATTGGTATAGTATTAGACTGTCATATGTACCCAAGGATACAGACAGATGAGAAGAAGTTAGTTGAAGAAATTGAAATACCAGTCTTCAGAGATATTGGGTATGACTGTCCCATCTATAGAATAGATCATCACTATGCTCATATGCTAAGTGCATGGCCACTTGGTATTAAATCAGATGTTAATTTTGTATATGATGGATTCGGTGATGATAAGATAACCTTCACTGCATATCATGGTGATGAAAGATTTCAAAGATATACTACTGATCATGCACCTAGTTTTGGTGGAGTGTTAGGAGATCTTGGTGGTCATATATTAAAGTTACAAGGTAGTCCACATGACATGGCAGGTAAAGTCATGGCATTAAAAGCCTATGGTAGATTGACACCTGAGTGCTTAGAAAAAACTAAACTAGAATGTCATACCTATGATATTGGTATTGAAGGTATAAGGGATCTATGGAACCTAGAATATATTGAACGTTTAGTATATCAAGGTGAGGGAGAAGATCATAAAGTACTAGATCAAATTCAATTCTGCCATAGTGTTACAGAAGATATTCTTGTAAATCATTTCGTAAAGAGTAGTAGACCTAATGATACTATACTCTACAGTGGTGGGGTTGCTCTTAATACTATTGTAAATTCTAAGATTAAAAAGGTAAGACCAAACTTAAATATTATACCACACTGTGCTGATGAAGGTCTAACACTTGGTATAGTTGAATGGTTAAGAAGATATTGGAAGCAACCTGAATTTGATAGAAGTGGATTCCCATTCTGGCAAGATGATGAAGCACCTGCTGAGAGACCATCAGCTAAAACTATTACAGAGGTTGCAGAGTATATTGCTGATGGTAGAATTGTTGGATGGTATCAAGGACATGGTGAACTAGGTCCCAGAGCATTAGGTAACAGATCTATATTGATGCGTCCTGATTTAGAAGATGGAAAAGAGTTTTTAAATAAAAGAGTAAAACACCGTGAGTGGTTTAGACCATTTGGTGCAAGTATAATTGAAGATAAAGTAAGTGATTACTTTGTATGGGAAGGGAAGTCAGACTATATGTTATATTGTATGGATGTAAGAGATCCAGAAACTTTTAAATCTATTACACATGCGGATGGTACATGTAGACCACAGACAGTAGGTGAGGATAAAGAGGATTATTACGATCTTATATCGGTCTTTGAAGAACTGACTGGATTACCGATGGTACTTAATACTTCTCTCAATAATGGTGGTAAACCTATTGCTGGTAGAATAAGTGATGCACTACAGTTATTACATGATACTGATCTAGATGTATTGTGTGTCGGAGACACCATCTATACTAAATAATAATGATGCTAGGTTGTTGATATGGCTGCTACGTGGTACGAAAATGAATTAAAGAACAAGAACTTTCTTGCACCTATAGGGTTTAAGTTCATATTAGAGAAAGCACCAAAGGTTGCGTTCTTAGTTCAGCAAGCAAGTATTCCTGATATAACTGTCGGAGATATTGCTATACCCACTAGAGGTTTAGTATCATATCCTATTGATGGTAACATACGCTATGGAGAATTTAGTGTATCGTTTTTGGTGGATGAGAATTTAGAAAATTATATGCAGATTCATAACTGGATGAGAGCATTAGGTACTCCACAAGATTTAAATGAGAGAGGTGTTTGGATTGTTGATAAGAGAACTACACCTGATGCTGCAAACTATAAATCACTTGTAAGTGACGCTACACTTCAGGTACTAAATAATCAAAACAACGTTTCGTTTGAAGTAGTTTTTGAAGATCTATTTCCAACAAACTTATCCACCCTATCATTTGACGTAACGCAAACCGACACGCAGTTCTTCCAAGCACAGGCAACATTCAACTATACTCTCTATGAGGTTAGAGGAAAGAATTCTGGTACAAGACGAACTACTTGACAACCGACCTACTTCGTGATAGACTCTTACCCTAGGGAGGTCTATGATGACTAAGGAACCTTTTGACAACTCCAATTGGAGAGAAGAATATAAAGCTTATACTTCTAGTAAGTATGAGTTAGATTTACTAGAGAATGGACCTAAAAGTCTGTCTCAGTCATGGATGATGGGAGCATTATATAATAAGTGGAAGGATATAAAAGGCTATAAAGATCCTGAACCACCAAACTGTCAATCAAGTTTAAAAGAATTTTTAGAAAAAACTAAAGACCAAGGTATCTAATGAATCTGGAGACTATCCAAGAACAGTGGAGAGTAGATAGTCAGATTCAACCTGACTTATACTCTGAAGAATCTGTTAAGATCGCTAGTCTTCATGCGAAATACTATGAGTATATTAATGTATTCTCTGGTATGAAGATTGAAACAGAAGGTAAATTAAATACCTTAATTCGTGATAAATGGAAATATTATAAAGGCAAAGCACCTGCGGTAGCATACCGTGAGGTGCCTTTTGATTTGAAATTAACTAATAGAGATGAAGTAGAAACGTTTATAAACGCAGACACAGAGGTCATTAAGACCAGATCCAAACTTGCATACATAGAAACATGTATGAATTATTTGGATTCAATTATCCGTATGATTCAGAACCGAGGCTTCCACATCAAGAGTGCTATTGATTGGGAAAAATTCCAAGCTGGTATGTAACTGTGATCACAATCAAAAAGAAGAACGAAGTCTATCTTACAGTAGATGCGGAGCAGCATGTTCACCATGAACTCTCAGATTACTTTACTTTTGAAGTACCATCTGCAAAGTTTTTACAGAGGACGAAAAGATATAGGAGATGGGATGGTAAAATAAGATTGTATTCTCCTGGCACTGGAGATATTTACGTAGGGTTATTAAAATACCTACAGGATTGGTGTCAGGAGAGAGGGTATGAATATAAGTTTGAACCTAACGAGCACTTTGGCCTCCCTTTGGAGGAAAATCAGTTTGTAACTCCTCAGTCGGTGGCTGGGTTTGTAAAGTCTTTACGTCTTCCTGTACAGGTACGCGATTACCAATACCGAGCAATATACGAATCCCTACGATACAACAGACGACTCCTATTGTCCCCAACTGCCAGCGGGAAATCCTTGATGATTTATTCATTGGTACGTTTTCATGTTAATGTTAATAGAAGAGTTTTGATTGTAGTTCCTACTACATCCCTTGTAGAGCAAATGTATAAAGACTTTGCTGATTATGGATGGAAAGTAGATGTATTCTGCTACAAAATTTATGCAGGTGAATCAAAGAACACTAATCATTATGTAACTATTTCAACTTGGCAGTCAATTTATAAACAACCTCGTAAATGGTTTGAACAATTTGATGTTATCGTAGGTGACGAAGCGCACCTTTTCAAAGCCAAATCTCTTACTACGTTAATGACTAAGCTTCATAAGTGCAAGTATAGAATTGGTTTTACAGGCACACTTGATGGATCAGAATGTAATCAACTAGTATTAGAAGGTTTATTCGGTAGATGTTCTCAAGTAACTAGAACTAAGACTCTCATGGATAGAGGTCAAGTTGCTAGTCTTAAGGTCAAGATCCTAGTATTGAAGCATGATTATATACCATTTGAAACTTATCAAGAAGAAATGGAATACTTAGTTTCTCATGAACGGAGAAACAAATTCATTATGAGATTAACAAAAGATCTGCGCGGAAATACGTTAGTTCTCTTTAACTATGTAGAGCGTCACGGACTCCCTTTATATGATCTGCTAAATAGTAATGTAACACAACCAGTACATTTAGTTCATGGTGGTGTTGATGTTGATGATCGTGAGAAGATAAGAGCTCTAGCAGAGGAGACCAACGATAATATTATTGTTGCATCCTACGGAACTTTTTCTACAGGCATCAATATAAAAAACCTTCATAATGTAATTTTTGCTAGTCCTAGTAAATCAAGAGTGAGGAACTTACAATCAATTGGTAGAGTATTAAGAAAGGGTGATAACAAATCACAAGCAGTATTATATGATATTGCAGATAACATCTCCCGAAACCAATTTCACAATTATACTTTAAACCATTTGTTTGAAAGAGTCAAAGTTTACAAAGATGAAAAATTTGATTATGAAATCATAGATGTAAAGTTAGGGTAGTCAATGAGTTTAAACTACGTTAAGCATGATGAAGAATTTCACTGCTGTATTAAATTAACAAGTGGTGACGAAATTATTGGGAAGTGTATTGTCTCAAGGGACAAAGCAACCTTTCCTACACAGGACTTATTGTATGTTGAAAACCCATTGGTAGTACAAAGTTTTACGAAAGAGATTGCAGAAGATAAAGCTGTTAAAGGTATTGGTTTCACTCAATGGCAGAATTTTTCTGAAGAAGATTTTTATATTATAAACGAGAAGGACGTTGTTTCTATTGCTTCTCTCTCACGAGAAATGATATTTGTTTATGAATCTTACCTACATTCGCAGCGCGGCAGTGCTGACAAAGCAAAAATTAGAAAAGACCATCAAGTAGAAGTCACGGAAAAAGAGGGTAAAATCGGTAAGATCTCCGATGCTCGTAAGAGATTTGAAGAACTATATAAGAAAAGCTAGAGGTAACCCTTCACAACTGACATTGTTATTCTATAGAGGATTCCTGATCTTGTCAAGCCCCCTTGACACAATGGTCAGGATTTACTATAATAGGGTCAGTCAGTTGGCTATACATGTACACTAAATCTATGGCCCCTAGAAGAAAAAAGGAACACTACTTAGATAATAAAAAGTTCTTATCAGAGCTTGAAAAGTATCGTGCCAAAATTCTTCGTAATAAAAGAGAGGGACTTCCAAAGCCTAGAGTAAATGATTATATTGGTAGTTGCTTTTTAAAAATTGCTACTCATTTATCGTATAGACCAAACTTTATCAACTACATGTATAAGGATGATATGGTTTGTGACGGAATAGAAAATTGTATACAGTACATAGATAATTTTGATCCAGCGAAATCTAAAAATCCATTTGCTTATTTTACACAGATAGTTTACTTTGCATTCTTAAGACGTATTGCTAAAGAGAAACGTCAGATGGAGATTAGAGATAAGATAATTGAGAAGTCAGGTTACCAAGAAGTTATGCATGTGGATGGTGAGCAATCAGCAGAATATAATGCTATTAAAGCACGTATAGAAACCAGCCAGAGATATAACTAGTGAAAATATTACTAATAACAGATCAGCACTTTGGTGTTCGTAATGATAACCAAGCTTATATAACTGCGTACAAGAAATTCTATGGTGAGATAGTTGTACCTTTTATTAAAGCAAGTGGAATTAAAACTATTATCAATCTGGGTGATACTTTTGACAAAAGAAAGAGCATAAACTTCCAGTCTCTTGATGCTGCAAGAGATATGTGGTTTGATCCTATTAGAGAGATGGGATGTCATATGACAATGCTCATAGGGAACCATGACATATACTACAAAAATACTCTTAGAATTAATGCTCCAAAGGAATTACTGGGAGAGTACGACAACATCACTATCATTGAAGACCCTACTACCTGTAACATCGGTGGTATTGACATTCTACTTCTTCCTTGGATATGTGATGAGAACAGAGACGCTACCTTCAGATGCATCTCAGAAAGTACTGCACCTGTCTGTATGGGCCATCTTGAGCTTAACGGCTTTGAAGCTCATCCAGGTGCTTTCATGACTCATGGTATGGATAGATCACCGTACAGTAAATTTGAAAAAGTATTTACTGGACACTATCATATGAAGTCTAAGCAGGATAATATTACATACCTAGGTAACCCTTCCCAGTTATACTGGAATGACTATGGTTGCAAACGTGGGTTCCACGTGTTTGATACGGACACTATGAAGACTACCTTCTATAGAAATCCATTTGACATGTTCCACAAACTGTACTATAATGAGGGTTGCGTTTTGCCTGATCCTAAGACTATCAAAGGCACTTATGTCAAATTGATAGTAGAGAATAAGACTGACCAAATTAAATTTGATCAGTTTGTTCGTAGATTACAGGAGTGTGAGGTAGCAGACTTAAAGATCATTGAAGATCTCGGTACTGTTCTAGAAAAACAACTAGAAGTGGTAGAGACCGAAGACACTTTAACTTTGTTAGAGAACTACATAGATGAGATGGAACTACAAGAAAACAAAACCAACATTAAATCCATCATGAAGTCATTGTATGTAGAAGCATGTTCATACTAGTAGACAACGGTACTGAAGGAGTCTATGCTGTAAAGGCAAAGGACAAATCTAAAATTGTCCAGATCTTTGAAAAGCAGGATGATGCTGAACGTTACTTAGTACATCTTGAAGCAGAAGACACACCTGATAAGAAGAATTCCAACTTAAGAATCGCACATATTGATATAGACATGGTAGCGTCCAACTGTAAACAGTTTGGTTATCGCTACAGTATTATTGAATCTGACACTTTAGTTGTTCCACCACCCAAATGATAACCTTCCAGAAGATCCGATGGAAAAATTTCCTGAGTGCAGGAGATCAATTCATTGAGATCCCATTGAGTGAATCTCCATCAACTCTTATAATTGGAACCAATGGTGCTGGAAAGTCAACCATATTAGATGCTATTACATTCGTATTGTTTAACAAACCCTTTCGTAAGATAACAAAGGGTCAGTTAGTTAATAGTATTAATGAGAAAGGAACAGTAGTAGAAACAGAATTTGAAGTTAATGGTAGACAGTATCTAGTACGTCGTCAGATTAAACCTAATAAGTTTGAAATATTTGAGAACGATAAACTGGTAGATCAAGATGCTGCTAATAGAGATTATCAAAAGTATCTTGAACAGTCAATACTTAAACTAAATTATAAGTCATTCACACAGGTTGTTATACTAGGGAGTAGTACATTTGTTCCCTTTATGCAATTGAATGCTAGTGTAAGACGTGAGGTTGTAGAAGATCTATTAGATATTCAGATCTTTAGTGTTATGAATACACTATTAAAGGATCGTATCAAGGAGTCTCAGGATCAAGGTAAAGACTGTGACCACCTATTAGCAATAGCAGAAGAAAGAGTTAACACTCAGCAAGCACATATTGATAAACTATCTGCTATCAATGAGGATAGAGTTCGTGAAAAGGAAGATGAACTTTTAAATAATAAAGATTCTATTAAAGTTTTAAATGCTGATCGCAGTAAGCTTGAATTTAAATTAAAAAGTGAAGAACCAAAATTAGATAATTACAAAACTGTTAAGAAAGATTTAGAAAAGTTAAAGGGATTACGTGTAAAGATAGAACACAAACAGTCTGCTTTACTTAAAGAATTAAAGTTCTTTTCCTCAAATAATGTATGCCCTACCTGCACTCAGGAGATTGATACAGAATTTAAGACACACAAGTGTACAACATTAGATGAAGAATCATCAACATATAATAAGGGACTTTTAAAATTAGAAGGTCAAATTGAAACATGTTTAAAAGATATTACTGAACTTGAAATTTTAAATAAAAGTATTTTTAATTTAAATAATGATATTAATAATCTTGATAGAGATCTAATAAGAATAGAGAAGAGAAACATTGCTATTGAGAAACAGATTAAATCTCTAACAGATGATCAACCAAATGTTAAAGGTGAGATAGAAGTATTAGAATCTCTCAAAGCAAATCTATCAAAAACTGAGAAAGATTGTGCAAATATTAACAAAACTCTGGATGAGTACACAGCAGTTTCATATTTGCTTAAGGATTCAGGTATTAAATCCCAAGTTATAAAGAAATACGTACCAGTCTTCAATACACTGATCAATAAATACCTTCAGAGTATGGACTTCTACGTTAACTTCACCTTAGATGATGAATTTAATGAAGTAATTAAATCAAGATTTCGTGATGACTTCTCTTACTCCTCATTCTCTGAGGGTGAGAAGCAGAAGATTGATTTAGCATTACTATTCACATGGCGAGAAGTTGCTAGAATGAAAAACTCTGCATCAACTAATCTTCTTATATTGGATGAAGTATTTGATTCATCATTGGATGATTCTTCTACTCAAGAACTTATGAAAATTCTTAGAAATTTAGGACAGAGTACAAACGTATTTGTGATATCACATAAGGGTGATATACTTGCAGATAAGTTTATGACCACTTTAAGATTTGAGAAGATTAATGATTTCTCCAAAATGAAAGATGTGTCATGAGTAGTTTAACATTCCACGTATATGAAAATGATAAGAGTGAAACTAAGGTGGTTGCTCACAGTTTAGATGTTGATGAACTTGAAGAGAAATTGAGAGAAGGTGTGGTTAGATTTAAAGATCATGAGATCGTCCCAGTATGGGAACCACCTTTAGATGAGACACCCAGTTATTGAACTGTCCACCCTGCGTTGCTTCCGACTTTGATACCTGTTATAATAGGTGTAACCAAGGAGGAAAATGCAAGAAGTAAACACTGATGTCAAAGGTCAACTAGCAAAGTTACTTGCTACAGAGAACCTACATGTAGAGCATCGTAAGATCGCTACAGCATATTTTGATGTTCAGAAGCGTGTACTTGCTCTGCCTATATGGAAGGATGTTAGTAATGATGTATATGACCTTCTAGTAGGGCACGAGGTAGGACATGCCTTGTACACCCCTGCTGATTGTTTTGGGGATGCTCCAAAGGATTTTGTGAATGTAATAGAGGATGTAAGAATTGAGAAGAAGATGAAGGTAACATATCCTGGTCTACGCAAGTCATTCTATACAGGATATACTGAGTTACATGATAAGGATTTCTTCGGTGTACGTAAAGAAGATCCAGCAAGACTTCCTTTCATTGATCGTATCAATCTTCACTATAAGATTGGTTCACATCAGGAAATAAAATTTACTGAGGAAGAGCAGGTTTGGGTTGATCGTGCTGGTAAGACTAATACATTTGAAGATGTGGTAAAACTTGCTAATGAGTTGTATGAATATTGTGAGGGATTACAGAAGGAGAAAGAGAAAGAGCAACTACCTGATGTACCACCTATGGGTGCTGGTTCTTTACCTGATGAGATAAAGCAGGAGATTGAAGAAAATGCTGAGTATGAACCATGTTCTCCTGATCCAACCTCAGAAGAAAAAGGTGAAGGTCAGACACCAGAAGCTTCAGATGAAGGTGGTGAGGATATAGAAGCACCAGTTAACGGTGCTGGTGAAGATTATGATGAGACTGAATCTCATACTGATAAAGCAATGGCAGAAGCACAGCAGCAATTGGTTGATGATTCTGCTAAGGAATGGGTCTACGTAGATCTTCCAAAGGTTAAAATTGATAACATTGTTGTACCTTACAAAAAAATATTAGAAGATCTTCACTACCATTTCTTAGGTCAAGCACATGTTGATCAGAATGCACAAGAATATTATGATAAGAATCTCAGATATAATTTTTCAAAATTTACTGAATTTAAGAAGTCATCAGTAAAGACTGTTAACTATCTTGTTAAGCAGTTTGAGATGAAAAAGTCTGCTGCTAATTATCAACGTGCAGCAACTTCTAAGACTGGAGTTATCAATACCAATTCATTATACAAGTATAAGATCAGTGAGGATATTTTTAAGAGAGTTACTACTGTAGCAGATGGTAAGAATCATGGTCTAATAATGCATCTTGACTGGTCAGGTTCTATGACCACTACTACACCTTCAGGTACACTTCTTACTGATACTCTTAAGCAAACATTTAATCTAATCTGGTTCTGTAAGAAAGTAAACATTCCATTTAGAGTATATGCCTTTTCTAATGGATGGGGTGGAGAGAAACTTGAAACATATGTTGAGAAGGAGAATACACTTTCACTTACTGAACAATTTCAGTTGTTTGAGTTCTTCAGTAACAAGATGAACAATCGTGATCTTGAATTAATGATGAAATATATCTGGACTCAAGCATGGGGAATGAGATACAGTTGGGGTTGCAGACCTATGCAGAAATATAATCTTGGTGGTACACCATTAGCAGATGCAGTTATTTGTACTCGTACTTTAGTTAATAAGTTTAAAGCAATTGAGAAGGTTGATAAAGTTAATGTGGTTGTTCTAAGTGATGGTGATTCAAATCCAATGTCATACTTAACTAAGTGTGATTGGGAAAATCGTGAATTTCGTAGTGCCTATATGCAAAATTGTCATAGTAAAGTATTCATCTTACGTGATAAGGAAACAGGTTTATCCAAGAAAATTAATACAACATATAGTTTAACAACAAGAGAGATTGTAGGATTTGTTAATCAGGTTACAGATTATAATTGGATTGGTATTCGTATAGGTGACAAGGGTGATATGAATAGAATCTTACGTCAGGCAGATATTTCTTGGTCGGATCAGCAAGATTACAATAAGCAATGGTCTAAGCAGAAATTTGTATCTACTGATAAATATGGGTACAGTGAATTACTTATCCTAGGATCATCCAATGTGGGTGGTGATACTAATGATCTTGATGTAAAGGTTAAAGGTGAGACTGCCACCGCAGGAGAACTTACTAGAGCATTCAAAAAGCACATGGGTTCTAAGATGACAAACAAGTTAATTCTTAATAAGTTTGTGGAGCAAATCGCATGACGTTACCTAAGTGGGAGTTTGAATACTATTATAAAGAAGATCGTGAGAAGTTGTACTCTGGTCATCTGTATGCACCTACTCAAGCAAGAGCGTGTTTAAATTTCCAGAAGGCATTTCCTAATGCTTTTATGAAGGATCATCCTCACCCAGTATCAGGTGGATCTGAGGGTCAGGAAACTATTGCTACTGATTCTTTAAATGATCTAGCAGCGTCCACCACATACAAGGGGGAACAGTGGTGAAACTGTCCACTCACCCCACCATTATAGTATGAAAACTGCTATAATGTTTATATAAACAAAAGAGAAAACATGCCACAAAAACTTGAACTTTCAACCAATGACATCACAAAATTCATCAAACGCAAATTTGGTAATGAATTTGGTTCTACTGCTATCCGTGCTGCTGTTGATAAGTTTGGAGTTAGTCAACCGACAGTCTTCAAAAGACTTAAACAATTTAAGGTTGGACGAGGTAAGTGGGATCTCACAGTAGCAGATCTTGAAAGAGTATTTGAAGCACCTGCTAAGGCAGTGGATGTAAGTTTGGTTCCTACTAAGGATAAAACTTTCGTACCATTTGGTCCTTATAATGATCTTAAAAAAATAATTCAATCCAAAGCATACTATCCTGTATTCATTACTGGTTTATCTGGTAACGGTAAGACTGTTTCTGTTGAGCAAACATGTGCCGCAACCAATCGTGAATTGATTCGTGTAAACATTACTATAGAAACAGATGAAGATGATCTCATTGGGGGCTTCCGTCTTGTTAACGGCGATACCGTCTGGCACAACGGACCTGTTGTTGAAGCTCTCCAGCGAGGGGCTGTCTTGCTCCTTGACGAAATTGACCTTGCCTCAAACAAGATTCTCTGCCTCCAGTCCGTCCTTGAAGGTAAAGGAATTTTCCTTAAAAAGATCGGAGAGTACGTCAGACCCGCACAAGGTTTCACAGTCGTTGCCACAGCAAATACTAAAGGTAAAGGTTCAGACGACGGCAGATTTATTGGAACTAACGTGCTCAACGAAGCGTTCCTTGAAAGATTCCCAGTAACATTTGAACAGTCCTATCCTACTCCAGTTACCGAGACTAAAATTCTACTCAATGTAGGATGTGATAAAGAGTTTGCTGAGAACCTAGTTAAGTGGGCAGGAGCAATTCGTAAAACATTCTATGATGGTGGAGTGGATGAGATCATAACCACCAGACGTTTGGTGCATATTGCTCAAGCATATAGCATCTTTGGTGACAAGTTGAAGGCACTAACCAATTGTATCAATCGTTTTGATGAGGATACTAAGCAGTCATTCCTTGATCTTTATACTAAGGTTGACGCAGGAGAAGAAACAGTGTATAATGAAGAGGAACTAACAGATGAACAACTTCTGAAGTCCTTAGAATGAGTAACAAGTACAGTGAGTCCGAGATACTAAAGGAGATCTCGGACTATATTTCAAGCACATACAAAGGTCATTATTCTGTCGGTAACGTTCAGACTCTTGACCTTATTGATTCTGTAGGTGATGCTGAAGCGTTCTGTAGAAGTAATGTTCTCAAGTATGCTTCACGTTATGATCGTAAAGGTTCATCACGTAAAGATATCATAAAAATTATACACTACGGTATCCTTCTTCTACACTTCAATGATAAGCGTGAAGCAGCAGACCGTCTTAACGCTAACAATTCAACCGCCTTCGCAGTAGACTACGACAAATGACAGTAATTTCCAGAGAGACCATTGATATCCTGAAGAACTTCAGCAGTATCAACAAGTCTATTGTAATTAAACCAGGAAGTACTATCAAGACCTTGAGTGTTAACAAGAACATTCTTGCTGAAGCTTCGGTGGAAGAAAACATTGATAGTCAGATTTCTATCTATGATCTAAGTTCTTTTCTAGGATGTCTTAGTCTATTTGATCAACCTCAGTTTGATACTAGCAACAGTCAGTATCTATCTGTAAGTGATAGCACTGGTAAGTCTAAGACTAAGTTCTTCTATGCTGATCCTGATGTGATCGTGCAACCACCTGATCAGGATATCACACTACCATCTGAGGATGTAACTTTTACTCTTACACCTGAGAATCTAAACTCACTACAACGTGCAGCAGCAGTGTATCAGGTTCCTGATCTATGCTTATATGGTCGTGATGGTAAGATGCGTTTGTGTGTGACTGATAAGAAGAATGATACATCCAATACGTACTCAGTAGAAGTTGGTGAGACTGATAAGGATTACTGCTATTGTTTTAAGATTGAGAATTTAAAGTTAGTACCTTGTGAGTATCAGGTTACTATTAGTGATGCTAATGTAGCACTCTTTCAAGGTGATAATGTTAAGTACTGGATCGCTCTAGAACCATAATGAAACCCTGGACTTATAAGTTTCCATTACATAATGAGTTGAAACCAGCATTACTAAAGAGTATTGAATACTCTGAAGGTAAGACAGTTCAACATGATCCTTATAGTGCAGATGATTCTATTTCTAGAACTGATTACTATGCAGAAAAGTCATTAGATGAGAAGCAGTATCTAACACTGCTTCATAATAATCTGAATGATTTCTATGCTACACTCCATGATCATTATTGTTTGAGAGATTCTCAATTACTTAATGGATGGTATCAACAATATACTACTGGAGATAAGCATGGATGGCATGTTCATGGTCAAACCTCTGTAGCATTTGTATACTATCTTGAACTTCCAGATCCCAAAGAGTGTACAGAACTCGTAGATTATGATACGATGGTGAAGTTCCAACCAGATGTTGAAGAAGGAGATATTTTTATTTTTCCTGGTGCAATGCCACATAGATCTCCAATCATAACTGGTGATCAACGAAAGACCATCATCAGTTGTAACCTTTCTTTTGGATACATTAATTCTCCTCAACTGGAGAGCAGATTAAAATTATGAACAATGATTTCCTTTGGGTTGAGAAGTACCGACCTAAAACAATTGATGAATGTATTCTCACACAACCTATAAAGGATACCTTCAAAGGTTTCTTAGAGGCAGGTGAGATACCAAACTTACTATTGTCTGGTACTGCTGGTATAGGTAAGACAACAGTTGCTAAAGCACTGTGCAATGAATTAGGAGCAGATTTCTATGTCATTAATGGATCGGATGAAGGTAGATTCTTGGACACTGTACGCAATCAGGCAAAGACCTTTGCTAGTACTGTCTCTCTTGTTGGTGGAGCGAAGCATAAAGTACTTATTATTGATGAAGCGGATAATACCACCAATGATGTCCAGTTACTCTTACGTGCAAGCATTGAAGAGTTTCAGAAGAACTGTCGTTTTATATTTACGTGCAATTATAAGAATCGTATTATTGAACCCTTACACTCACGTTGTTCGGTTGTTGACTTCGGAATAACTGGTAAGGATAAGATGGAGATATCAGGTCAGTTCTTCAAACGTGTTAATTATATACTTGCTAATGAGAATATAGAATTTGAGATGAAGGTTGTTGCTGAGTTGATCAAGAAGTACTTCCCTGACTGGAGAAGAGTTCTTAATGAACTTCAGCGTTATGGATCCAGTGGAAAAATTGATAGTGGTATTCTATCAGTCATTGGTGATGCTCCTATGGAGCAATTAGTAGAGGGATTGAAAGCAAAGAATTTTACAACAGTTAAGAAGTGGGTAGTACAGAACATTGATAATGATATAACCGCCCTATATCGTAAGGTATATGATACCCTATATACTAGACTGAACCCTCAGTCTATAGCAGCAATGGTTCTTATTATTGCAGACTATCAGTATAAGGCAGCATTCGTTGCTGATCAGGAGATTAATCTTCTGGCAAGTCTAACACAAATTATGATGGAGTGTGAATTTAAATGAGTTTATCAAAGCAAGTAGAAGATTCTCTACAAGCAGCACAAGAAGATCTCAGAAATGCATTAGCATTTGCAGCAAGAACTGAGAAACCATACATCAGTAAGCACATTGCTGATATGTTATCTAACATAGAGAATCTAATAACAGTTGCACCATTCTTAGAAAAAGCAGAGGAAGCTTACCGAGATGAGTCTTAAAGGTTTAAAAACACCACTTCGTTATCCTGGTGGTAAGTCTCGTGCAGTGCCTAAGCTAGCACAATGGATTCCTGATCTATCTAAGTATACGATCTATCGTGAACCATTCTTAGGTGGTGGGTCTATGGCAATCCACATTACTAAGACTTACCCTAAACTTAAAATATGGGTTAATGATCTGTATGAACCCTTGTATAATTTCTGGTCTATTCTCAGAGATGAAGGTAATTATTTGTATGAACAACTAAAGACTTTCAAGCAAGAGAATAATGAACCACTTTCTGCTGGTAAATTGTTTAGATCTCAGAAAGATATAATCAATAACAGAAATGAAAGTGACAAAGACAGAGCCGTGGCTTTTTACATCGTTAACAAGTGTTCTTTTAGTGGTCTTACTGAGTCATCCTCATTCTCCAAACAAGCAAGTGAATCCAACTTCTCAATGCGAGGGATTGAAAAACTCCCTAGTTATAGTGAACTGATTCAGAATTGGCAGATAACCAATTATCATTTTGGTGCTTTATTGGATGACACTCCTGAAGCATTTGTTTATCTAGATCCACCATATGAGATTGGAGACAAACTCTATGGTAAGAAGGGTGACATGCATAAGTACTTTGATCATGATGCTTTTGCATCATCTTGTGACAATTACTGTTGCAAGCAAATGATCAGTTATAATAGTAGTCAGTGCGTGAGGGATCGCTTCAAGTACTGGGTCGCTGCTGAATTTAGTCACACTTATACCATGCGTTCTGTGGGTGACTACATGAAAGATCAGAACGAACGTAAAGAGTTGGTACTAATGAACTATGAAATGTGAAGTCAAGCTCTATGTTGCTGGAACAGTTTTTACTGAGAAAGTAATCTGTCGCAACTACGATGAAGCAAGAGAAGTCGCTCTTGCTAGAAACCCTAACGCCAGAATACTTGGTGTCACTGCTGTATTAAATGATTAACCTATTAGCTGCTGCCTCATTAGATCTTAATGAAGCATGGAATATGTCTTGGAGTGAAGGCATTCAATTTATTATTGTTCTTGCATTTGTATACTGGTTGAAGGTACAAATTGATACAAGAGCAGGTCTTGGTAAAAAGAAACTAAGACAACTTAAAACTGTTATTAAAGAGGCAATTCAGGAATCTAATGCAACTTAAAGATTATCTTAATAGTATTAATACAACTAAAGATAACCTAATGGATCAGGATCCCCTCAATGAGAAGGGGTATCCTGCTTATATTATTAATAAGTGTATGTCACATCACATAGACACTGTGATGCATGCTAATGAGATGAATCGTTGCACAAATCTTCCATCTAAATTACAGTACGATTTTTATATAAATACGGTTAGACCAAGGAAGCGTTTCTCTCCTTGGGGTAAAAAGGACACGGTTGAGAACCTTGAACTTGTTCAAAAATACTATGGATACTCCATAGAAAAAGCAAGACAAGCCATATCCCTATTGTCCCCGCAACAACTTGACTATATTAAATCAAAACTGAATACTGGAGGATTAACATGAGCGAGGAACAGGATATATCGTGGTCTAAAAACGATATGATAGAGGTTACACTTAGGGAACCTGATGATTTTCTAAAGGTACGTGAAACTCTCACACGTATTGGAGTAGCTTCTAGAAAAGAAAAGAAACTATATCAATCTTGTCACATCTTACATAAGAAGGGACAGTATTACATAGTTCATTTCAAAGAGTTGTTTGCCTTAGATGGCAAACGGACAAATCTATCTCAAAATGATGTACAGAGGAGAAACAGGATTGTACAACTACTATCCGATTGGGGTTTAGTTGATGTTCCTAAGAAAGATTCTATATTAGATACTGCTCCACTGAGTCAGATTAAAATTATATCCTACAAGGAAAAAGGTGATTGGGATCTTGAGTCCAAATACAACATTGGAAAAAAGAAAACAACCACGGAGGCTTAAATGGCAGATAAAGAAGAAGTCCTTGTAGAAGAGGAAGAACAGGAAGAGAAAAAGAAGGGTGCCTTTGGTAAAATAAAGGATGCTATTCTTCCAGATCAAGAAGAGCAAGCAGCATTGCTTTCTAGCATGGTTAGGCTTGGGGTCTTGGTGTGGTCAGGAGGAATATTGACTCTTAATTATGTGGCGATTCCTGGTGTACCTCA
>CEVZ01209177.1_pt1 | contig 17138 bp, 16 predicted proteins | sample 361371 | NCBI WGS metagenome assembly CEVZ01 (sample SAMEA2620217, study PRJEB7988) | marine metagenome | isolation source: saline water (ENVO:00002010), including
GATGTCGTTCCACCCGGAAATATTAATGAATGGAACACTGACCCATTTAAATCAACAATTAAAAATAATATACTTTATGGTAGAGGAGCCTGTGATATGAAATCTGCTATAGCCGCTTTTATTTTCTCCTCTGATCAATTCTTGAAGGAAAACAAGTACTCTTTTAACGGAAAAATATCCTTTTTAATTACAGCTGATGAGGAAGGTGAGGCAGAATTCGGAACTAAAAGTGTTGTTAATTGGTTAAAAAAAAAGAAACACAAAATAGATTTTTGTTTGGTTGGGGAACCCACTAACCCAAATTATCTAGGTGAAATGATTAAGATAGGTAGAAGAGGTAGCCTCAATGGGGAGATTACTGTCAAAGGTACTCAAGGACATGTAGCATATCCAGAAAAATGTAAAAACCCCATTGATGATCTTTTAAAAATTTGTAAGGCCCTAACCGAGCCTTTGGATAAAGGCTCAAAACTTTTTCAACCCTCTAAACTGGTTATTACATCTATAGATGTAGGTAATAAAATAACAAACTTAGTTCCTGGTGAAGCAATAATCAGATTTAACATTCGGTTTAACGATAATTTTAAATCAAAAGATATTATTAATATTTTAAACAAAAGATTAAAAAAAATAAATACTAACTGTAAAATGAAAACAAAAGTTTCTGGTGAGTCCTTTTTTAATTATTCTGAAGTACTAACAAATTGTCTAACTACAGCAATTAAAAAAGTTACTAAAAAAAAACCTGAATTAAGTACTTCTGGAGGCACCTCAGATGCTAGATTTATTTCAGAAATATGCCCCGTAATTGAATTTGGGATCGTTGGGAAAAGTATGCATAAAATTAATGAGAATGTAAAAATTAGCGATTTAAATAAACTTTCTCAAATTTATTATAATTTTTTAAAAAATTTTTTTAGTAAATAATCTTTTCTAAATACAGACCCTCTGATGGAGCTGTAGGGCCTGCATTTTTTCTTTGTTTTGAATCAAGTATTTTAGGTATATCAGTATATTGAAAAACCCTTTTTCCAACATTTACTAAAGTTCCAACCATAATTCTGACTTGATTATGCATAAACGCTTTGGCACAAATTCTTACATCAATAAAATGAGTTGATCTTTTTATTTCTATATCGTTAATTGTTCTTACTGACACCCTTGATTGACAATCAACAGACCTAAAAGCATTAAAATCATGCTTACCAATAAAAAACTTTGAAGCTTTTTGCATAAGCTCAAGATCAATTTTTTGTGGAATGAACCATGATCTATTTTCTGATAGGAATGATTGAGTGGTTCTATTAAAGATTTTATATAAATAAAATTTTTTCTTCGCTGAAAAGCGTGCATGAAAAGATTTTTCAACAATCTCTGAATCTAGAATAGTAATCTTATTTTTTTTTTTTTTTAAAAAAAAATTTATCGCATGAAAAATTTTCTTTTGATCAATATTTATATTGTTAATATCAAAATGTGCCACTTGACCAAGAGCATGAACTCCTGCATCAGTCCTACCAGCTACATAAATTTTTATTGGTTGATTAAACAATTCTTTCAGCGACTCTTCAATTTCAAACTGTATTGATCTACCATTTTTTTGACTTTGCCAACCAACATATTGAGTCCCATCGTATTCAATTAGAAGTTTTATTCTCTTCATCACCCAAAAAGAAATTCCGTAGTTTTATATCCATTCAAAAACTCATTTGACTCTAAGGCCTTTTTTCCTTCAGGTTGAAGTTCCAAAATTCTTAAGTAATCCTTTCCACATTTAACAATTAAATCATTTGTGAAAAATCCAACCTTCATTTTTTCTTTTAGCTTAACCATGCTGTCTGGGACTACTTCTGCTCTAAGAATTTTAATTCTTATTCCTGAATCTTTAAACATAGTAAATGCTCCTGGAAAAGGATTAAAAGCCCTAATTTTCTGATTAATTAGCTTAGCGGATTCTGTCCAATCTATCTTCGATTCTTTCTTCTCTATTTTTTTTGCATAACAAACCAAGCTCTCATCCTGTCGAGTAAATTTAAAATCATTTTTTATTATTTTCTCTAAACTTTTTATTAAAAGTGGTTTCCCCACATCAAGCATTTTTTTATAAATAGTTGCTGAATTATCTTGCATATTAATTTTAATTTTTTTTTTTTGAATAATTGGTCCAGCATCTAGTTTTTTAACAATCTTCATTATACAAACCCCTGTCTCTTCATCACCATTTAAAATTGATCTTTGAATCGGTGCAGCACCTCTCCACTTTGGTAATAGTGATGCATGTATATTAATTGGTAAAAATTTTGGAAAATTTATTAAAAATTCATCAATTAAATTTCCGTATGCAACAACTATTATAAAATCAACCTTCATATCTTTAATTTTATTTCTAAAATTCTCATCATTTATTTTCAAAGGGGAAAATGTTTGAATCTTATTTTTTATTCCCCAGTCCTCAACTGGCGATCTATTAATTCTTTTTCCTCTTCCAGATTGAGATGCAGGTTGTGTTACTATGAAAGAAATTGTAATTTTATTTAATTTTAAATATTTCAGAAATTCTAGTGAAAATTCTGGCGTGCCAAAAAAAGCTACCTTCAATTCCTTAAGACTATTCATTAGTGTTTTCTTTTTTCTTCAATTTTTTTATTTTTTGAACAGCCATTTTTCTTTTTAAAGAAGACAAGTGATCTATAAATAAAATTCCATCTAAATGATCAATTTCATGTTGAATACAAATTGATAATAAACCCGAAAGTTTTTTATTAAACTTTTTTCCAAACTCGTCAAACCACTCAACTAAAACCTCTCTAGATCTCTCCACATCTGCGTAATACTCTGGAACAGATAAACAGCCTTCTTGGTTAATAAACTTAGTTTCAGAAAACTCAGTAATTTTAGGATTAATAAATGTAAGTGGTAAACTTTTGTTTTCCTCTTTCAAATCAATAACAACTATTCTTTTTCTAATATTTACTTGTGGAGCAGCTAATCCAATTCCATTACCAGAATCGTACAATGTTTCATACATATTATTGACTGTTTCCTTTAATTCTTCATCAAAATATTTAACTTCTGAAGATTTATGCTTCAATCTTGGGTCAGGTATTGTTAATATCTTTAAAATAGCCATAAACAATTTCTTATTAGATGACCTTAGAATATTTCATCATCATTTTTTTATTTAGCATACTCTTTATATTATTATTTTTTCAATTTTTTTTTTCAAAATCTAATAATACCGAAAGGTTAAAATTTTTATTAGAGAGGCAAGAAAACCTTGAAAAATCATTGTTAGAATTAATTGAAAAGAATTTTGGTGTTATTGATTCTAAATTTGAAAAATCATCAAATGAAAACTCAAGTAATCTTAACCAAATAAAAGAAAGAATAGCAATTATTGACAGGGCACAACAAAATATTTCTGGTCTAACTGAAAATGTTATTGATCTTAAAAATATATTATCAAACACTTCTCAACGAGGCCGTTTTGGTGAAATAATACTCGAGAATCTCATAAGTGATTATTTACCAAAAAAAAATTATGAATTTCAAAAAACTTTGTCAAATAATTGTAGAGTTGATTGTATTTTAAAAACTACAGGAAGTCTTAATAATCTTTGTATTGATGCAAAGTTCCCAAGAGAAAGTTATGAAAAAATAATTAATTCAAAGAACAGGGAGGAAAAGATAAAAAATATTAAACTTTTTAAGTCTGATATTTCTAATCATATTTTTGATGTAAAAAATAAATATATTATACCCGGTGAAACATCTGATATAGCACTTGTTTTTATTCCAAGCGAACAAATTTACTTAGAAATTTTTAATATCATTCCAGATTTATCCAAAAAATTTTACGAATATAAGACATTTCTCATTTCTCCAACAACACTTTGGATCGTTTTGAATTATATGGTAAATATAATTAAGGATTACAAAATCAGTGAAAACTCCCAAATCATATACGAGCATTTAAAGGATTTAACAAATGAAATATCAAGGCTTGAAAGTAGAGTAAAAAAAATGGATTCTCACTTTTCTAGTGCCCAAAATGATTTAAATGATATTTTGATTACAACAAAAAAAATCACTAATAAAAAAGACAGACTCCTAAAACTTGAATCTAAGGATTAGTTTTCATTTCAGACCTAGAATCAAATGCAGTGGACATTGTGTTGAAATCTAAAGTATCTAATTCTCCGCCTATAGGCATTCCTTGAGCAAGTCTTGTTACACGAACCTTTTCATTTTTACAGCTGTCAGCAATAAATTGAGCTGTTATCTGTCCTTCCATTGTAGCATTGGTAGCCAAAATTAATTCTTCTATGGCTCCATCTTTAATTCTTTGAAGAAGAGAATTTAAATTCAAATCATCAGGGCCTATACCATCAATTGCTGATAAAACTCCTCCTAAAACATGATACTGACCTTGGTAAGCATTACTTTTTTCAATTGCCCATAAATCACCAATTTCCTCAACAACACAAACCTTTTCTTTTTTTCTATCGTTAGAGGTACAAATTTTACAAGGGGTTTCAGAGTCAATGTTCCCACAAATTTCACAAATAACTATTGATGACTTTAAATTATTTAATAAATCAGTTGTATTAGGTATGAGCCTGTCTTTGTTTTTTAAAAGATGGAGAACAATCCGTCTTGCTGACCTTGGTCCTAAACCCGGAAACTTAGCAAAAAGATCTATTAGATCTATTAAAGAAGACATTTAAAAAGGAAGTTTCATTCCCGGTGGTAAATTCATTCCACCAGAAATTGAGCCAAGCTGGCTGCTCATATTTTCTGCAATCTTTTTTGTTGCATCATTAACGGCTGCGACAATTAAGTCTTCTAAAACCTCAATTTCATTTTTATCAATTAAATTTGGGTCGATTTTTATTTTTTTTAAATTGTGCTTCCCATCCATGATAACACTAACAACTCCTCCACCAGAATTTCCTTCAACCTCAGTTTCTTCAATTTTTTTTTGAACTTCAGCCATTTTTTCTTGCATTTCTTTCGCTTGTTTCATTATTTGTGAAATATTCGTCATGTGCCCCTCTATTATTTTATGATTTTGCTAATTGAAATTACTTCAGAAGAAGGAATAATTTCAAGAATTTTTTTTATTATTTCTTCTTTTTTTAAACTATCAATTAATTCTTGGTTTTTTTCTTTTTCTAATTCAGATAATGTCTTAGATCCATTCTTGTTAGAAATTGACAAAATCCAACGCTTCTTAGTAATTGTTTCGAGTATTTTTGAAGCCTTCCATAATGTTTTTTCAGCTTCAGAATTATTTTCAATATTCTCAAGCTCAATATTTCCAGCTGAATTATCTTTTTTTGGCTCATTAAAACTTACTAATCTGAAAGAATGCTTCAGATGATAAGCTACAACCATTTCTGATTTTTTTTCAATCAAATTAACTAATTTAGAAAATTTCTCTAATTCAAGCTCTCCTTTGGGTCTTATTTCCTTACTTTGCAAAATCTCATTTTGCTCTCTGGCTAAATTATCAGTACTAAAATTAGAATCATTCTCAATTTTATTTGATTTAATGTTTTCTCTACTGTCAATATGGTTTCTATCAGATAATTCAATCTTTTTTATTATTAAATCTTTTTCATCTTTTTTTTGATTCAGAACTTCAAATGGAGTAGGAACCAATGAGGCATAACAAAGCCTCATAATTATCATTTCAAAACATTGTTTTTCATCAAAAACATCGGAAAGTTCGTTCATATATTTTTGCATTAATTCCCAGAATCTAATTATAAAATCCATTTCATAAGTATCAGTAAATTCGTCAAGCTGCTTTATTATCGGCTCACTTATATACTGAGTTTTACTTTTAATTCCTGATTTTATTAATGCTAGATTATATGAAAGATTCATTAAAGATTTAGCAAGTTCATCTATAGATACACCTTGTTCGTAAAGTTTATCAAACTGAGTCAAAGATGAATCAACATCACCTTTAAATAAGTTCTTAAATAGATCCATTATAGAAGAAAAATCTGTTAAACCCAAAACCTCTCTAACAATATTGATATCAGGAGTATTGTTCTTAGCAATAACGTTCTCTAAAATTGATAAGGCATCCCGTACTGATCCCTCAGAACATTGAGCAATTAATTTGCTAGGTTCATCATCAAGTTTAAGGTTCTCCAATTTGGCTATTTTAATTAGGTGCTTAGAAATTAAATCAAAACCGATCCTGCGAAGCGAAAACCTTTGGCATCTAGACAATATTGTTACAGGTACTTTTTCAGTCTCTGTGGTTGCAAAAATGAATACTACATCCGGTGGCGGTTCCTCTAATGTTTTTAAAAGTGCATTAAAAGCTGCCTTTGATAACATGTGAACTTCATCAATAATAAAAACTTTTTTTTTTGCATTAACTGCCTTGTAATTCACATTTTCAATTATTTCTCTTACATCAGAAACACCTGTTTTACTTGCTGCATCAATTTCTATAACATCCATATTACTTTCATTTTCAATTGAAATGCAGTTTGAACATTTCTCACAGGCCTCTATTTTGTTTTCTTTGAGTTCAGTACAATTTAAAATTTTTGCTAAAATTCTGGCTAATGTCGTCTTTCCTACTCCTCTTGTTCCAGAAAAAAGAAAAGCATGAGCAACCCTGTTTAATTTAATTGAGCCCTCAATCACGGAGCAAATTTCCTCTTGGCCAATGATATCTGCAAGTTTTTTTGGTCTGTACTTTCTAGCAAGCACCAAATAATTTTCTTCATTTGACATAAAATTTCCTCAAAAAAGGAGTTGGAAAATGACCCAATAGAAATCGTTGCGGCTGCTTCTTTTCAGTCCTGACCGGATTGGCGAAACTATTGTCCAATCCAACTCCCACATACAAAAATAGCATTATAGAGACTAAATTTAAAATAATATATTTAATTACTTCATTTCCTAAAAGAGGAGGCCTCAAAGAATCCTAAAATTTTCACCCTAGAAGCAAATTTTTTAAGTTCTGCTAATGCCCTTTTGAAGTTTTGAGTTTCTGGGTGTGATTCTACATCAATCAAAAAGGAGAATTGTTTAAAATCTTTATTCACAAAAAAACTTTCTAGTCTAGTTAAATTTACTGAATTTTTTGCAAATCCACCCAAAGCTTTATAAAGAGATGCTGGAAGATTTTTAGTATTAAAAACAATTGAGGTTATTACCTTTTTTTTTTTATTTACTTCAATACTACTCCTTGAGAAAACTAAGAACCTCGTAATATTGTTTTTTGCATCCTCGAAATTTTTTTTTAAAATTTTCAGTCCATATATTTTACTTGAAAGATCAGACCCTATAGCTGAAAATTTAGAATCTTTTTTTTCTGAGACAAATTTCGCAGCTCCGGCTGTATCAATATAGTTAATTGGCTCAAGATTATATTTTTGGATATTTTTTCTACATTGACTTAATGCATGAATATGACTGTAAACTCTTGTTATATCTGATAAATTTGTTGTCTTTAAGCCTAGTAAATGGTGTTGAATTTTATGATAATGCTCTGCTACTATTTTAAGTTTTATTTTTTCAAGAAGAAAATGCATATCGGCAACTCTTCCTGCTATGTTATTTTCAACAGGAATCATTGCCAAAGATGCCTTTTTTTTTTCAACTGAGGATATAGCTTCTTCAAATGTATTACATGGTAAAGTCTTAAAATCTTTAAAGAATTTTCTACAAACCAAATCTGAATAAGCACCAGGTAAGCCCTGAAATGATATAATTCTTTTACACATAATCTAAAATTAATAATTATTTTCTTTAAAAAGCAATCTAATTTTTTTCAAGTCATCTTTTGTATCTATACTTAAAGGGTTAGAACCTACTTTAACAAGCTTAATTTTCATTTGATTATCCATTGCTCTCATTTGCTCTAAACTTCTTTCAATTTCTTTAGATGACTGTTTCAATTCGACGAACTTTCTTAGAGAATGTGGAGTATAAATATAAATGCCAATATGGTGATAAAAGTTTTTTCTATTTTTGATTTTTCTACAAAAATCTTTAGCAAAACCCTCATCTCTTTTATCTAATAAAACCTTTGCTTTAACTATATTACTATCATCTATTTCTAACTTTTCTAACTCACATACTGCACTCCCAATTTCTGTTTTATCATCTAAAAATAAATTTGCTGTTTTTTTTACAAGTTCACTTTTGAAAACTGGTAGATCCCCTTGAAGATTAACAATTAAATCATATTTTTTTTTTAAAGTTTTATAGGCTTTGTAAACACGATCGGTACCACTTTTAATATTTGTTGGAGTCATTAAAGCGTTGATATCATTTTTCTTACAAAGATTAAAAATTTTAATACTGTCTGTAGCAACAAAAACATCCCCTAATCTAGTTTGAATGGCTGCGCGTCCAACTCTAATTATCATCGGAATGCCTTTTATATTCCTCAGCAATTTTTTACTAAGTCTTTGAGATTTTAACCTTGCTGGAATTATTATTAATAAACTTTTGTTTTTTTTATTGATCACTTTTATTGTTTTTTATAATAGTATAATAGAATATAATTCTTAGTTATTGTTATGAATAAATATTTTTTGTCATTAATGTCAATTCTCATTCTTTTCCAATCCTTTAAGGTTGCTGACGAGATATTTAGTCACAAAGACGAAGGAACTAAAGGTTATGTAATTCTCGAAGAGGATGAAGAAGATACAGAGCCTATTGAAGACGCAAAAAAAGAAGAGAAGCAAGATATCGATTTCCAATCAATATTCACCAACGTAAATCTAGATAATGGAAAAAAAATTGCCAAACAATGTGTAGCTTGTCATAGTTTTGATAACAGTCTAAAAATTAAAGTTGGTCCACCACTTTGGGGTGTTGTAAACAGAAAAGCTGCAATTATTGATGGGTTTAATTATTCTGATGCTCTTACTGCATATGGTAAAGCCTGGTCAAAAGAGGAACTATTTTACTTTTTGGAAAAACCAAAAGATTATATAAAAGGAACCAAGATGATTTACAAAGGATTAAAAAAATCGTCAGCAAGGGCCGACCTAATTACTTATCTTGAATCTCTTAAATAAATTTAATGAAACTTGACAATGTTGAGCTTCTAAATTTTGCTAATTCCTTCGCTGACATAAGTGGGTCAATTCTTCGTAAAAGTTTTTTTAAAAATTTTAAAATTGAGGAAAAAAATGACGGTACTTTAGTAACTGAAATTGATATAAAAATAGAATCAAAATTCAGAAATTTTTTAAAAAAAAAATTTCCCGATCATGGAGTAGTTGGAGAAGAATTTGGAACTTATCAAAATAATAATGAATACGTATGGGTAATTGATCCCTTAGACGGAACGCACAGTTTTATAAGTGGTAAACCTCTTTTTGGAACACTTATTTGTTGTATGAGAAACAATAAACCCATACTCGGATTAATAGATATTCCTATTATGAATCAGCGATGGCATGGTGCAAAAAACATTGGAGTCAAACTTAATAAAAGAAAATGTAAACTTCAGCTTTCAAAAAAAAAATTTAGTAATTTAATAATGGCCTCAACTTCATTTTTAATGTTTAGTGAGAAACAACAAAAGATTATAAAAAATATATATAAAAAGATTAAGATCCCTGTTTTTGGTACAGACTGTTATGCTTATGGCTTATTAATTTCTGGAAAAATAGACCTAATTATAGAAGCCAATATGAAACCATGGGATTATATGGCTCAAGCATTTCTTATTAATGAACTTGGTGGAGTCATTTCTGACTGGCGTGGACAAGAATTAAATCTAAATTCTAATGGAAAGGTTGTTGCATCCTACGATGTAAGACACCATAAAACTATATTAGGATTAATAAATGATATTAGTTAAATCTATGAAAAAATTAAAAAATACTTTTTTTTTGCTTAGCATCTTCTATCTAAGCCTAAATAATTTCAGCTTTGCTAAAGAATTAGATTACCAACATGGGATAGCAATGCATGGTGATTTGAAATATCTTAAGGGTTTTGAAAAATTTGATTATGCATTCAAAGATGCATATAAAGGTGGTGAAATTAAATTATCATCAATAGGAACCTTTGATAATCTTAATCCTTATATACTCAAAGGAGTTGCTGCGTGGCAAGCAGCTTATCTATTTGAAACATTAATGAAATCATCATTTGACGAACCTTTTAGTCAATACGGACTCATTGCAGAGGGAGTAAAAATTCCAGAAAACAGGTCTTGGGTTACTTTCAAAATTAGAAAAGAAGCAAAGTTTTCTGATGGAAGTCAAATTACCCCAGAAGATGTTATTTTTTCATTCAATATTTTGATTAGTAAAGGTCATCCAATTTACAAAACTTATTATGGGCAAGTAGAGAAAGTAATTAAAATAAGTGATCAGGAAGTAAAATTTCAGTTCAAGGGAGAACCTAACCCTGAATTGGCTCTAATAATTGGATACCAACTTCCAATTTTTTCAAAAAAATATTGGGAGAAAAAAGAATTTGATAAAACAACACTAACGCCTCCACTCGGAAGTGGCCCATATCTTATTGATGATATAAAACCAGGTAGGAGCATTACATTAAAAAAAAATCCAGACTACTGGGGGAAAAATTTAAATGTAAATATAGGAAGATTCAACTTTGAAACAATTCACACAGATTTTTATAGAGATGAAACCGTAGCCCTTGAAGCTTTCAAATCAGGAGCATATGACTTTAAACAAGAAAACTCATCAAAAAATTGGGCAACAGCATATAAATTTGGAGCAGTAACAAAAGGAAAAGTTAAAGTTGAGGAAATTAAATATTACAGGCCCAGTGGAATGCAGGGTTTTGCATTTAATATGCGAAAGTCTTTATTTAAGAATCGAAACGTAAGAAAAGCTTTAACTTACACATTTGACTTTGAGTGGTCCAACAGAAATCTTTTCTATAATGCATATACAAGAACAAAAAGTTTTTTTGATAATTCTGAACTTGCATCTCAAAATTTACCCAGTGATGAGGAATTAGCCATTCTTGAAAATTACAGAGGAAAAATTCCCGATGATGTTTTTACAACTATTTTTTCTCCACCTAACACAGACCAAGAGAATGGACTAAGAAAAAATTTAAGAGTTGCGAGAAGATTATTAAAAAAAGAGGGTTGGATAATACAAAATGATGTCTTAACAAATAAACAGACCGGTGAGGTCTTCCAATTTGAAATTTTGCTTAGATCCCCACTTTTTGAAAGAATTGTTTTACCGATGAAAAGAAATCTTAAAAAACTTGGTATTGATGTCTCTATAAGAACAGTCCAAGACGATTCTCAATATATAAGAAGATTAGAAAATTTTGATTATGATATGATTGTTATTAATTATGGTTCGATTATTTCTCCGGGTAACGAACAAAAAAATTATTGGAGTTCTGCAACTGCAGATCAACCAGGTAGCCCCAATTATATGGGAGTAAAAAACCCAGTTTTAGATGAGATTATTGATAAGCTTATTAGCGCTAAATCAAGAGAGGAGCTTGTGACTTACACTAAAGTTCTAGATAGAATACTTCTTTTCAATTATTATCTTATACCTCAATTTCATATTGGACATTACAGGGTAGCCTACTGGAATAAATTTTCCAGACCTGATGTATCACCAAAATATGATTTGGGATTTGATTTTTGGTGGTTTGACCCTGAAAAAGCAGAAAAAATTGGAGAGATAAAAGCTGAAGTGTCAAAAAAAAATGGTAGTGAAAATAAAAGTATTTATTATTTGTTAATAATATTTTTGCTGTTTATTTTATGGAAAATTAGAAAAAAAAGTATCTGATGTTAAACTATATAGTTAAAAGATTATTTCTCATAATTCCAACATTATTTGGAATTCTTGCCGTTAACTTCATTATTATTCAAGCAGCCCCAGGAGGACCAGTCGAAAAAGCAATTGCTCAAATAAAGGGTACTGAGGTCTCTGTTACAGAGAGATTCACATCTTCTGGAGGAGAACAACTTACTAATAATAATCAAAATAAAAGTTATAATTCAACAGAAAGCAAATATAGAGGTTCCCAGGGAATTGATCCTGACTTAATTATGGAATTAGAAAAACAATATGGGTTTGATAAACCTCCTTTGAAAAGATTTTTTGAGATGCTTTCTAATTACCTAGTTTTTGATTTTGGGGAAAGTTTTTATAAAGATAGGAGCGTAATCTCTCTAATTATTGAAAAATTACCTGTCTCAATTTCATTGGGTTTATGGACCACCCTATTTGTTTATCTAATATCAATTCCACTAGGAATAAAAAAAGCTATTAAAGACGGAACTAAATTTGATATTTACTCATCGTCTTTAATAATAATAGGTTATGCTATTCCTGGTTTTTTATTTGCAATCTTCCTTATTGTAATTTTTGCAGGTGGAAGTTACCTAGATATTTTTCCTCTGAGGGGATTAGTTTCAGATAATTGGGAGAATCTAAGTTTTTTTGGCAAAATACTCGATTATTTTTGGCATTTAGCACTTCCTGTATTGGCTATGGTTATTGGAGGTTTTGCCAGCCTAACAATGTTAACTAAAAACTCTTTTCTAGACGAAATAAATAAACAATATGTTATTACTGCAAGGTCAAAAGGTGTGAGTGAACAAAAAGTGCTGTATGGGCATGTTTTTAGAAATGCAATGCTAATTGTTATTTCAGGCTTTCCAGCTGCCTTCATAAATATTCTCTTTACCTCTTCTTTGCTAATTGAAGTAATTTTTTCCTTAGATGGGTTGGGTTTACTAGGTTTTGAAGCTGCTTTGGGAAGGGATTATCCTATTGTTTTTGGAAGTCTTTATATATTTACTCTTATAGGTTTACTTCTCAGACTTGTGAGCGACCTCACTTATGTTTTAATTGATCCTAGAATTGATTTTGACAGTAGAGGTAATTAATGTATTTTTCCCCACTCACGGTTCGCAGAGCAAAAAATTTTAGAGCAAACAAAAGGGGTTTTTACTCTGCAATAGTCTTCAGCATATTATTTTTTATAACTATTTTTGCTGAATTTATAGCAAATGATAAACCTGTACTTGTTATTTTTGAAAATAAAATTCATTTTCCAATTTTTGAAAAAATTGCAGAGACTTACTACGGAGGTGAGTTTGAAACTGAAGCTGACTATAAAGACCCTTTTGTAAGAAATTTGATAGAAGAAAAAGGTTTTTTATTAATGCCATTAATAGAATATTCTTTTGATACAATTAATTATGACCTTAAAGTACCATCACCATCTCCGCCATCATTAGAAAATTTATTGGGAACTGATGATCAAGGTAGAGATGTTTTAGCAAGACTTATATACGGTTTTCGAATATCAGTGTTTTTTGGACTAATCCTTACAATTTTATCTAGTTTAATTGGAATTCTTGCTGGTGGAATTCAAGGCTTCTATGGTGGAAAAATTGATTTATTTGGTCAAAGGTTTATAGAAATATGGTCAGGATTACCTGTATTATATCTTCTAATAATTATATCTAGTTTCATTGAGCCCAGCTTTTGGATACTTTTATTTATAATGCTTTTGTTTAGTTGGATGTCTCTAGAGGGGGTTGTCAGGGCAGAGTTTTTAAGAGCTAGAAATTTTGAATATGTTAAAGCTGCGAAAGCGCTGGGTGTTGGAAATTTTAAACTAATGTTTAAACATGTTCTTCCTAACGCAATGGTTGCAACACTAACACTAATGCCGTTCATTTTATCAGGATCTATTGCAACGCTCACTTCACTAGATTTTTTAGGATTTGGTTTGCCTCCAGGTTCTCCTTCACTAGGAGAAATGGTTTCGCAAGGAAAAGCAAATTTACAGGCCCCATGGTTAGGTCTATCAGCATTCATAACATTATCTCTTCAACTCAGCTTACTTGTTTTTGTTGGTGAGGCTGTGAGAGATGCATTTGACCCAAGAAAAGTATCATAGATGACAACAACACTTGTAGAGATTAAAGATTTAAATATAACATTCGATTTTAACAATCAGACTGTAAAAGCTGTAAAAAAAAGTAATTTCAAAATTTTAAAAGGAGAATGCTTGGCTATTGTAGGTGAAAGTGGGTCAGGAAAATCTGTGACGGCATTATCCATAATGAAATTAATAAGATCTAACTCTCAATTAAAAATATCAGGTGATGTAATTTATGAAAAAAAAAACCTACTTCACCAAGACGAATTTAACTTACAAAAAATAAGAGGTAAAAAAATTTCAATGATTTTTCAAGAGCCTATGACCTCTTTAAACCCTTTGCATACTATTGAAAAACAAATATCAGAATGCTTTGATAATGAAGAAAAATCTAATAGACCAAAATGTTTAAAACTTTTAAAAGAAGTTGGTATTGATAATCCGGAAAACAGATTATCTAACTATCCACATCAACTATCTGGTGGTCAAAGGCAAAGAGTTATGATTGCGATGGCTATAGCTAATAATCCGGACCTATTGATAGCCGATGAACCAACAACTGCACTTGATGTAACAATACAAAAACAAATACTAGATCTTCTCAATTCATTAAGAAAAAAATATAAGATGTCTCTTCTATTAATTACTCATGATTTAGGAATTGTGAGAAAAATTTCTGATAGGGTTTGTGTTATGGAAAAAGGGAGTATTGTTGAACAGAATAAAACCAAAAAAATTTTCAACTCACCAAAACACAGATACACAAAAAAACTTATCAATTCAAAACCTCGGGAGAAGAAAAAAATAAAAAAAAAAACTGAAGTAATCCTCTCAGTAAAAAACCTCAATGTTATTTATAGAAATAATAGTGGGTTCTTCTTTAGAAACAAAAACAATGATTTTCATGCAGTAAAGAATATGCACTTTGATATTTGCAAAGGAGAAACTCTTGGAATTGTTGGTGAAAGTGGTTCAGGAAAAAGCTCAGTTGCCCAAGCACTAATTAAACTTATAAAATCAGATGGAGACTTTTTTTTTAAGAAGAAAAATATCTCTAGTCTTAAAGAGAAAGATTTTAGAGTTTATAGAAAAAATATTCAAATAATTTTTCAAGATCCATTTGCCTCTCTGAGTCCTAGATTAACTGTACAAGATATAGTTAGTGAGGGATTAGAGGTTCATAAAAAAAATATATCCAAGAATGAGATAAGAGATTTGACGGAAAAAATTATTAATGATGTGGGTCTGGATTCGTCAATGTTAACAAGATATCCCCATGAATTTTCTGGTGGGCAACGCCAAAGAATTGCAATAGCCCGTGCTTTAATTTTAAATCCAGAACTTATTATATTAGATGAACCAACTAGCGCTCTTGACATGACAGTACAGTCTCAAATAGTTGATTTACTTTTAAACCTTCAAGAAAAAAATGATTTGACATACATCTTTATAAGTCATGACCTTAAAATAGTTAAAGCTCTTTCAGATAAAATAATGGTTATGAGATCAGGGGAAATAATAGAGTTTGAAGACAAAGAAAAAGTATTTTCTAAACCAAAAGATGAGTATACAAAAAAATTGCTTAGTTCTGCATATCTTTAAATTTTTTTATGAAATCTAAAAGTGCTCTGATTCCCATGGCTTCGCCTCCTTCGTATGAATGAAACTTATTTGCTCTTGTCCAGGCCATTAAGTCAATGTGAATCCAAGGTATATTTTTTTCTACAAATTTTTCTAAAAACAAAGCTGCAGTTATTGCACCTCCAAACATAGAATTACCAATATTTTTAAAATCTGCATGCACTGATTTTAATTGACTTGAATAGTTTTCCCACAAAGGCAATTGCCAAAGAGGATCTCCAGTTTTTTTTGATGAATCAATTAATTCCATTGCTATTCTATCATTATTACAAAAAAAACTTGGCACTTCAGTTCCCATAGCAACACGAGAAGCACCAGTAAGAGTAGCCATATCAATAATCAAATCAGGTTTATTTTCACATGCATAAGTTATGGCATCAGCTAATATAAGTCTTCCCTCAGCATCTGTGTCTCCTATTTCTACAAAACTACCCTGTCTACTTCTTATTATATCTGATGGCCTCATTGATTTTTTTGAGATAGAGTTTTCCACAAGACATAGTAATAATCTTACATCGATATCAAAGTTAAAATCGCTAATGAGTTTTGCAAGCCCGATACAATTTGCAGCTCCACCCATATCTTTTTTCATTAATGACATTCCAGAACCAGTTTTAATATTTAAACCACCAGTATCAAAAGAAACTCCTTTGCCAATTAAAAAAATTTTTCTCTTTTTTTTTTTTTTTTTAAGTATTAGTTCACAAAATAAAGGTCTGTTTGCTATATCAGATCCATTACCAACAGCATGAATGAGTGGGAAATTTTTTTTCAACTTATTTCCAGAAACAAGGTTTTCAATTTTAAATTTTGTGAGAAACTTTTTTGAATATTCTAGTATTTCTTTTGGTCCTAGCATATTTGGTGGCATATTAATTAAATCTCTAATAAAAAAATAAGACGATTTTAAATAACTGATTTCTGTATTATGTTTATGGGTAATTATTACTTTGTCTTTTTTCTTTTTTTTGGATTTAAATCGCTCAAATCTATAACTTGCTAATTCCCATCCTAATAGAAAGTTTTTTAAATCTGTTTCTTTACAACCAAAATATTCAATAAAATAATATCCAGCTTTACAGTAATTTCTTAAGGCTGAGGCGATTAATAATAATTTATAGTTTTTTTGAAGAATGTTTAAATGCGTTATTTTTTTTAAATTGAGTAAAATTTTATCCTCTGATCTGTAAATTGAATAAGAAATATAATCATCAAAAGGCAATTTACTAAAATACTTTGGGATTTGTTCATCCGAAAAATATATAGAGATAGGTACTTTTTTATTTTTTTGTTCTGTTTTACTTGTCATTATTTTCTAAGAAATATATATTGTTGTTTTTAAAGCGTAAATATAGGGGAATCATGAATATTTTATCTAAGTTTAATTTTTATATAATAACATTAATTTCAGTTATAGCATCACCAAGTTTGATTTTGGCAGCAGATAGTTCTGGTGGTCCAACCTCTCTTGATATGATAACAAGTCCTGTTGGAGTTCTTTGCTTGCTAGTTTTTATCATAGCGTATGGCTTTGTCATGTCTGAAGAGTTCACTCATTTTAGAAAATCTAAACCAGTAATTCTCGCTGCAAC
>CEVZ01112712.1_pt1 | contig 17081 bp, 21 predicted proteins | sample 361371 | NCBI WGS metagenome assembly CEVZ01 (sample SAMEA2620217, study PRJEB7988) | marine metagenome | isolation source: saline water (ENVO:00002010), including
TCTTTAAAATCATTATGTAACACACCAAAGTCATCAAAATCTGTAAATACAGTTCCATCTCTACCACCTCTTTCTCTATCTCTAAAAATATCAGGTTGTACTCTATGACTTGTTACCAATAACCTTGTATCTTCATCATAATCATCAAATACTTTTAACAACTCTATGTCAAAATTTCTAGCACAATAAAAATCTGATTGTATAAATAAAATATATTCTGTCTTTACCTTCTCAGCACAGAAATTCATTCCACCACCTATACCTCTAACAGGGTCTGTATGTGGCTCAATATAAATTTCTAAATCATATTTTTCTTTATTTTTTTCCAGCCATTCATTTGTACCATCATCTGAATTTTCAGCGTGTACTACAAATGGTGCATCTTTAAAGTAAGCGTTTTGTCTAACCGACTTAACTGCCCATTTCAAATAATTTAATGTGTTGTATGTTGAACAACAAAATGTTATTTTATCTTTCATAAAAATTCCTATATGTTTTAGAATGATTCATAAACTCAAATTGTTTTTGTTGTAAATTATTCTTCACAAAATAATCATTCATTTTTCTATTAGCTATATCACAATACTCTTCAAAGGTAATATCTGATTTTCCTTCTTTTGTAGTCTTAGCAACTAAATGTAATATTGGAACAAAATCACATACACCGATCTTCCAATTTTTCTTTTCACATATCATCCCACATAATATGTCAATACCCCATCCATAAATCAAATCATCATCAAATTGTCCTATATGTTCTATCAAATCTCTATGTATTAATGGTGCATTAAAATCAACCCACTTAACTTGTCGTATAGTTTTTGAGTTCCAATTATGCATTGGATACCAAAACCCTTGATCATGTGTTGGTTGTAATATACTAGGTGACACTATTGTATAATCATTTTGAAACATTTCATTTCTTAAACTTTTAACAAAATTATAACCATGTAAAACTAAATCATTGTTTAAAAATAGAAGAGAATCATAATCTTTATTTTCTTTTATATAATCAAACATTACATTTAAAGCACCACCAAAATATACATTCGTATCTAAAGTATGTGTTACATATTTAGATTTACCTTCTTGATTACATCCATTATCAACTACAAAAATATCATGTGTTTCATCTCTATAACTTTCTAAAGATTCATAAAGTTTGTTTGTATAATCTGGTAAATTATGATTTAATATAACTACTAATGTTTTCATTTTATGGTTTCAATAATCTGTTAGTTTCTTGTTCTAATAAGTCTTCCCAATGTACACAAGGTGACATATATTCAGTTTCCATATGAGTTGAATATCCTGGAATACATGATATTAGTGAAGAATTTTGTTCATACCATAAATTCATAAATTTGTCATGATCTTTTGTACAACCATCATTTAAATCACAATATTTCTTATGTATATCAATATGTTTTTTAAAAGTTTTAAATTTCATAGCATAGGTATTAGTTGTTGATGGACTGGTTCTCCAATGTACAGATTTAGTATGAAATAGTTGTGACTCTAAATCATCATACAAATCTAAAAAATACTTATCTTTATGATCATATAATGTAACATAATCAGAACCAACTTCAAAAGCTTCTCTCATAATATTAACCCACCCATCATTATGAAAAAAGTCATCTTCCAAAAAATACACAATTGTATCATCATCCAAATCAAGGTTTTCAACATATTCAACCATACCTAAAAAACTTTTGGCATCATTACCAGCATCTATTTCAACAACTTTATTAGTACCTTCTTCTATAAAATGCTTCTTTCCATTCCTATTCCCAACATCTAAAATAAATGTAACATTGACAGAATCTTCACCCTCCCAATCTATTGTTCTCAATAAATTTTTATAACATAATTCTTGTGAAAATAATTTTGGTCTATTTTTATTAACGTTGTTACTTGAATAAAAACAATGTCTAACAAATATTTCAATTTTTTTGTTCATTTTTCTCCAACCATTGTTTAATATAATCCTCTAATCTAACTTTAGATTTCCAACCCAATTCCGTAGTTGCTCTGGATTCATAAGCTCTTGATGTGAATCTCTCACCAGTTCTCTCTGGAATAAAAACATATGAATGATTAAATAATTTTGCTACTTCCTCTATAGTATAATTTGTACCAGTTCCAAGTAGATAATCATCACCACTACCAGACTCCATTACTTTTAATATCCCTGATATTATATCATCTACATGAGTGAAGTCTCTTTTTTGATTACCTGGATGAACTACAGTTAAAGGTTTATTATTTAAATATTGATTTTCAAAAATAGCTATTACAGTAGAGTATGGTCCAGTTCTAATATGACCCTCTCCATACACATTATAAAAGTAAGTAATTGCATAATCTAAATCAAACCAGTTTGAATAATTTTTTATTAATTCTGAATTTTTGGATTTTGTCCAAGCATATGGTGAGAGGTGTTGGTCTTCCATATCATTTCCAAACTTACTACTAGAACCAGCATAAATCAATTTACATTTTTTGGTTCTCCAATATTGTAATACTTCAAATGTTCCTCTTTGATTTGTATCAAAAACATATTGAATGTCGTTAAAACTTTGAACAATTCTTGAGTATTCTCCTAAATGAAATAAGTAATCAGTTTCAAAATTAATTAAACTTTCATCTTCATTAATATCCCATGTATTAATATTAATATATTTAACTCTATCATCGTTAATATGATTTTCTAATTTGCCAGTAAAATAATTATCAACACAAATAATATTTACATCATTGTATTTACTTAATAGTGATTTTATCAAATTAAATCCAATAAAACCTGCTCCACCTGTTACTACTATGTTTTTCATATTATCCATTCCTTCAATTTAACAATAAAATTAGCAATAAACCAACGTTTTTTTACCAATTTACAACTTTATTTAATTTATGTTGCCAATGACACAATCCAATTTTAGTTATGTAAATATTTTTTAATGTTGAATCATTGTTATTATGTGTTCCCATATAATTTAATATACTTTTAAAATCTTTTTCTGAAACCATCATCTTTCTTTTAAAATTATTTCTTATGATACATTTATTTAGTGAATGTTCAGCTGCTAAAACTAAATTTTGATTAGTTCCTTTATATCCCAATCCAACCCATTTATCATATTTATTATCTACTTTTAAACTATCTTCATATGGAAAATCTACCTTTGTAGATAAGATATAAAATATTGTTTGTGGACATAAACCATCATTAAAATCTAAAGATTTATTAAACTCTTCAAAATAACTATCACCATATTTAAGTGCATCTGGAATATTAATCGATGGTTGATATAAAAAATCAACATCCTCATCTATATCAATTTCTAAAAATGGATCACTTATTAATATATCTCCAGATAATTTTAAAATATATTTAGAATCATAATTATTTTTAATAAAAGAAAACCCTTTTCTATCCAAATCTACATGACCTATTTGATGTCCTCTATTAACCCAATCAATTAAGACTGTACAATTGTTATACCCATCTTTCAATAATTTAGCTATATCTTCTACTTGATTATCTAAAAACTTTTCAGACCTATTAAAGATACAAACTACAGACTTAAACTTATTTATAACATCTTTATTGTTATCTATAATAAGTGATAACTTTTCATAATCGTTTTCTTCATCAATGTGACCTGCAATTAAAACTGTAGTATCTTTTAGAATATCTTTTACTTTCATAAATTTAACATCATCCTAACTCTATCGTGTAATGGTTTTGCTTGATTATTATCATCTGTATCCACATCTTCCAAAACAGACATTATTGAAAAATATAAAGAAAACTTATCACTAAACTTCATCTCCTCATCATAAAATCCAAGTCTATATTGTCCTCCCAATCCTTTTGGAAAGTGTTCAGGTATTTCTTCCCCAAAATTTGTAGACCATTGAAAATCTACAATATGTAATTTACCATCTAAAACTAAAATATCAGATGTTTTAATATCATTATGTGAACAATTATACTTTTCAAGTGAGTCACATATATAATCAACTTGTTCTTTCCAATCACCAGGTAAATTTAAATTACTCAATGGAGCACCAACATAAGATGTCATTAAATTTTCTTCATTATATCCTATCACTTTTGGAACTCTATCAAAGTCTTTCAATTTATTTAAAGAATCTACTTCTCGTTGAATTGGATTAAATTCATGATATAATTTTATATGTTTTAAAACTGTATTATCATAGTCATTAATCAAAACTAAACTATCACTTTTACTTTCAATTAGTCTAAAATTATCCAAGTGTGTGTTATCTAACTCATTTACTTTAGAAATAAAATTATTATCATAAACACCTATATCATATTTACTATCAAAAGTGACTGAAGCTATATGGGGATTGTAATACACAGATAAATCAATTGGTTGAGAATAGTTATAACCCATTTCACTCATATAATTATCCATAAATCTTTTTAACTTAAATCTATCCTTTAAAACTTCTATATTAAAAGTAGATATATCTAATTCTTTAGACATACTCAATAAGTTAGTTACATAATCATCTTTAATATAAGCTTTATGTACAATTGCATGATATAATAATGAATAAAAATAATTAATATTAGTTGGCCTATAAAAGCATCTTTCAAAAATACGAGTATCCATAATATCCTTTTGCCATTTTATATCATAATACCCGTCACTAACATATCTAAAATCCATTAATACATTTTCACCACCGATTTTAACTACATTTAAAATTCTCCATGGTTCTTTATCGTGTGGATATGAATCTGTAACTAATTGGGTTTCGATATAACTACTCACCATTAAATCAATATCACCATGACCCTCCATAGTATATTCACTTGGTATACATTCAAAATTTCTTAACACAACATAATCTATTGTATTATTTAATACATAAAAAAGCTGATTTATATCTTCAAAGCCACCATCAGCAACTATGTTGTTTTTATATTGTTTAATTGTGCCATCCCATTCATCTCTATCTTCTATAAAATCATCAGCATTCTTTCCAAATAACAAGGTTAAGTCATGGTTTACTTCTTTAATAGAATTTGTTCCATGAATCCTACTACTATGTCCTCCACCAGACCAACCTCTATATATAGTTTTTAAATCAAATACATTTGAATTAACTTCTACCAATCCATCTGTTGTATCTCTCTTTTCATAGACAGGATTTTCATCTTCAAAAACAATAACTGTAAAAGGACCTCTTCCAATGTGTTCTTCTTTACCATGAATAATTTGTAATCTTTTTTGATCATCAAATTTACTCATACTTTTAGAATAAAATCTATGCAAGTTTTTATTAAATTTATCTAAATCCCACATTACTTCTACAATATCTACAATGTTAAATTTGGATTTAATATCTTCTATAATTTTATCTTTAACATAGTAAGCTGAATTGTAAACTAATATTATATGAATTTCTTTTTTCATCTAGCATTCCTTATATCATAAACTAATTGAACAGCATTTTTTGCATCTGATATACTGTAACCATTTCCTTTTAATATCTCTTTATAACTCAATGTGTGTAAATCTTCAAATCCTGAAGAGAAATCGAACTCTTCACCATTGATTTTTAAAGATCTGTATGCCTTCCACTCATCGTGTGGTAAATCTTTTTTATCTATACTCAAAGACCAATTAACATCCGCCTTTTCTAATTCTAAATACCCACTACATTGTTTTTTAGTATTGGTATTAACTAAACTCAATTTAGAATCACCAAATATCCACATTAACATATCAAAAAAATGAATACCTATATTTGTTGCCAATCCACCAGACTTATCTCGATCTCCCTTCCAAGAATAAAAATACCAATTACCTCTTGGTGTAATATAATCTAAATTTATTTTATATCTTTCTTTTGATTTTTGAACTATTTTTTTTAGTTCAACTATTTTTGGATGTAGTCTTAACTGTAAAATACAATTTACTCTATTTCCACTTTCTTTTTCCATTTCTATTAATGTGTTTAAATTCCATGGGTTTATTACTAATGGTTTTTCACAAATCACATCCATATTATTTTTTAAACCATATCTAATATGTGAATCATGAAAATCATTAGGTGAACAAATAGATAAATAATCTATCTTTTTATCCATTCTATACAATTTATCAACATATCTATCAAATTTTTCAAATTCAGAAAAATATCTAGCTTCAGGAAAATAACGATCTACTATTCCTATAGAATCATTTGGATCTAACATACAAATTAAATCATTGTTAGTCTCTTTTATAGCATTCATATGTCTTGGTGCAACATAACCACCAGCACCCGTTAAAGCAAATCTTACCATATTTTTAGTCTCCCTAACATTATATCTTTAAACATTTTCCAATCTGATATCTTAGCCCTAATAAATCCCATTTTATTAAAAGATGGTTTATCACCTTTACTTCCAAAGAATATATGGCCACTTATAGCAAATGGATATATTACAAATGGAATTAATGGAATTAAATACCAATACCAATTATAAAATACAAATATCGAAAACAATATTGTAACCCATTGTCCTATGAAATGCATCAATCTACATTTAGGATTTGAATGATTATTTAAATAATCTTTATAATAACTCACTATCTACCATCTCCAAACTATGTTTTTTAATCATATCTGTTTGAAACATTACTTCTATATCACCAAATTGTGATGTGTCTAAATAATTTCTACCACCATTTCCAGACAAATATGTTGAAGCTCCATAGTGTTTACATATATCAACTAATCTATCTGTAGAAAGAAGATCTGTAGAATAATCAAAAACAATTTCTGTATCTATTTTTAGTAACTTACACATTTTTTTTATTATACAAATATTGGTATCCATTAAGCTATCAGAAATACAATCATCGAATTTATCTAAAATATTCTTATAATCTTTTAAATTCACTTTAATTTTATTCCAATCTTTTACAGGGCTTAAGTACATCTTATCTTTAATTAATTCTAAACCTTTATTTACACTCATAGTATTCCACTTATCATTAAAATTAAATCGATTAGTAAATCCATTTTTAGTGTATTGACATTCTGTTAATATTACGAATTTATCCACACTTTTTATTTTTTGAAAATAAGGATACCATGGTAAAAAATTAGGTTGATGGATTGATATAACCATTAAATAACACCTCTTATTAATTCAAAGCATTCTGCAAAATCAGAATCAACTTGTAAACCCCGTGTTCTGGCTATATCAAATATATAATCTTTTATAACATATGTTCTATCACCTTGTGTTTTATAACAATCTATCATTTTTTTCTTATCATTCATATGACTCTTATCAAGTTTTATAAAAAAGTCTGTGGGGAATTTCTTACAATTCCATGGACATTCATATCCCAATATCGTAGTTTTTTTAAAAGCTCTAAAAGTTTCATTACATATAACTTCATGATCTTGATGAGTATCATATGTACTAGGACAAAGTACTAAATCATATTTTTTTTGTTTAGACTTTTTAACTAGTATTTCTAAAATATCTTGTCGATGTAATGATAAGTTTCTAACTGGGAAATCTAACAATTCATAATTAAATTTAAACAATTCCATTGAATTTTTAAACTCATTTACAATATCTGGTCTGTCATGTGGCCAAGAAAATGATATCACATCTATATTACTGTCCTTAAATTTAGACATAGTTCCACCACATCCCAATTCTACATCATCTGCATGTGGAGATAAAGCTAATATATTTTTAAATTTAAAACTATTCATCTAACCATTTATTTTTGTATGAATTTAACACTTCAGAAAATGTTAAAGTTCTAGGAAAATATTTTCCGACATTATTTGCATATGATATTTTTGTTTGTCTAAAAAACTTCCATATATTATTATAATCTGCATTAAATCTAGCATTAACTGTTAATGTACCCCTACCCCATTCAAACTTAAATATATTCAATAGACTTTCACTTTTCATTGAAATATCATATCTTTTGGTATTTTTGATAACTCTAAATTTTGAAGCTATATTAAATTCAATGTAACATTTTAAGTCTTCCAAGTAAACTATGGTAGATGGTAAACAACCAAAAAAGTATAACAATTTAATCAACCAAAATGAATTTTTATTTTTTATTTTATTAACATATTTTATAAAATTTTCATTTAATATCTCAATGTCTATTTTTTTTGGTTTATGTAAATTATGAGTAGGAATCATATCATAACCATTTTTAAACCATTTACTTATAGATTTTTTGTTATCTTTTTTAGAACCAACTTTCCAAGTTTCATCAATAAAAAGTACTATTGGTTTAGAAATATTTTTTATATAATCTACAGCTGTATCAACTGTTACAATTGAATTATTTAAATAAGAATTATCTATGTGTGAAAATCGAACAAAAGAAGCGAAAGGTATTATATATTCCGCATTTAAATACTTTCCTTGATTTGTTATCCTATTTAATATTAGTTCTGCAGATTGTTTATGTAAATGATTATCATTTTTATTTCCAACCCAATTTGCAAAAGAAAATTGTGTTAATAATACATCAACCTTACCAATTTTATTTTTTATTTTTTCTAAATCCTTTTTAGAATTTAAATTACAATCATTTAAATTTAAAAGAGTTTTATCACCATTTGATAACATTACCCAAGAATCATCATCAACTCTAGAACAACAAATTTTAGTATTAGAACTTATGTTAACTGTTTGGAAATCTTTCAATATAACAACTTCATGACCATTATCTTCTAACCATCTTCTTACCTTACCGTCAGGTGAATCTTGATATATAAACTTTGTTTTATTTTTTAATTTCTTCAAATCAGATATACTAAAATGATCTGGATGTTCATGAGAAATCCAAATATAATCAAAATCTATATCATTAATAGAAACATTTGAAGAAACTAATAAATCCCAACCATCATCAAATGCTGATCCAGAAAGCCATGGGTCTGTCAATATTTTTACATCTCCAGTATCTACCAAAATACTTGCATGATTTATCAATTTAATTTTCATTTAAATTCCTTTGTAATAATATATCTTCCCAAAATTTTAAATATTCTTTATCAAAAATTTGTAAATATTGTTGAAAGTCTTCCAAAGTTAATACATAAAACTTACTCTTTGTAATACCTTGTTTATTCATTTTAAGCATTCTATGATTTCCATCAATTAATCTGTATTTATATTTACAGGGATTTTTTATATTTATACCAAGAATGCATGGATAATCAATATCAACTTTATCAATTTTGTTTACATCACCCCAATTAGAATGTATATGTTCTATTCCCCTCCAACAAATTTCTCCATGTTCAACAATACTAATCCTATTTGGTGTAAGTAAATGTTCTATATCAGCCAATCCTAATACTGCATCTTGATTTTCTAATATACGCCAATCGTTAGTACATCCATGAAAGCCTACCAATGACATTATTTATTTTTCTCCTCCAATATTGCAAGAATATCATCTATTCTGTTTGAACTACGATGATATTTCATAGTGTAGTTATGACCATTTTCAGCAATTTCTTTAGCTTCACTTTCATTACTCAAATAATAATTTAGTTTATCAAGTAATTCTTTTGGATTTGATGGATTATAAAATATACAATGTTCACCATCTATTAATGGATGTTGATGAAGTGAATATAATTTATCTACAAATACCAAAGGTCCATTTGCAAATGCTTCCCAAGTTCTAGAATCACCCTCCCATCTATCTGGATTACATGTGACTAAAATTTTTGTTCTCTTTAATGTTTTTAAATAAGTGTTATCAAATCCTTCCCTATTAGATTTAGTGACTGGACCTAATTGTATATTCAACTTATCTTTTAAATCTGATGAAGCCCATTCTAAAATAGATAGTACATTATGTCTATTATATTGACCCGCATCTTTAATTAAATAACAACCCAAGTCTATATCTCTCTCAAGTTCTTCTTCTATAATAAAATCATCCATTATACAATACGAAGTGGGATTAAAATTTTCAGGCCAAAGTTGTTCTGTTTTAGTCCACATACCATTTTGATCAACCCGTGATGTTGGCCAGCTTCTAACAAAGTAAGATAGTGCATTTTTGGGAAATTCACTTCTATCAGGTAAATCTTGGTGATTTATTACAACTAACTTTTCTCTTGGACCTTTATAACTTTCATCACCAGGATTTATTTTATTACATTTAGAATCAAACAAATATGTATTATGATTCAAAAATACATAATCTGCTTCATCATATGTATTCACCAAATTAACATTAGAATTAGATTTTAAACCCTCTAAATATAAATCATATGCCCTACCAATTTTCCCATTACGAAATTCTCGTGCTTGATGAAAAGGGGTATATTCCCATTTTATATTAACCATTTAGAAATTCTTCTACTTTGTTATTTTTCTTAAAGTTGGAAGATTTTACCTTTCTTCTTTCAAATTCATTCATATTATTTTTATGTTCTTTACCCCAAAACTCTGTATAATATTCTTCATATTTTGGGTTATCCATATCAAATTCTGATTGATCATGAACAAATCCAGGAACTAATCTTATACTATTATAACCAATTTTTCTCATTTCAACATTAGGACCTTCAGCTATCCATTTGCTATTCCAATTTTTAAATAATTTTTTAAATACATCCCATCTATCAATTCTATATCCAGCATAATGTATAGTATCAAAATATTCCACACCATTTAATTCTTTTCTATTTTTGTAGCCTTCATCAACTATTCCATTAGAATATGTTCCTGGTTTGGGAACATCATACATACCAATAGATCCTAACGAAGGCATTGATTCGAAAAATGATTTACATACATCAAACCAATTCTTATCTTTTTCTCTAAAAAATGCATCATTATCTAATAATAAAACATATTCACTGTCATCTAAAGTGTTTGCTGCTAATTCCCAAGCACCACCAACATATATATTTTCTTCTGGGAATATGTATCCAAAGTCATCATTCTTTTCTTGTTCCTCTTGTAAATATTCTCTAGTTCCATCTGTAGAACCATTATCTATGACAACTATAATTGAACCTTCTGGTTTAACTCTTCTAAATGATTCGATACATTTTTTAGTATAATCTAATCTATTATAAGAAACAATAACAGTAGTCAATTTCAAATTTATTTTTTGTTTTTCCATTTTATTCCTTTAATTTTGCTGGATTACCATATACTATGGAGTTATCTTTAACATCTTTCGTGACTACAGATCCAGCCCCTATAACACTATTTTCACCCAAAACTAGATTAGGTAATATAGTGCTATTAGCACCTATACTACAACCTTTTTTTACAATAGTTGGTTTTTCATCTCTCCACTTTCCAAGTGATGGTGGATGTTTATCATTGGTAAAAACTACATGTGGACCTAAAAAGACATCATCTTCTATGATAACATTTTCAGGTATAAATACACCACAACTAACCCTTACATTATTTCCTATTTTAACTTTATGTCCTACTTCAGCAAAAGCTCCAATAGAAACATCTTTACCTATTTCTGCCGAATCATATATATTAGCTTTTTCACTTTTATAACCCATCTTAACCTATTCCCTCATAAAACTCATTTTGTTTTTCTTGTCTATCTATTTCTTTTGGATGATAAAAACAAAACTCTTCTTCCATTGGAAGATATGTATGTTCTTTGTAACCTATTAATACCTCATGTACTGGATTTTTCCACATTATATTTGGTCTGTTTCTCCAAATTCTGCCTTGATAATCTGGCCAATTAACCCATCCTTTTTCATTCACTTGCCATCTCCACTTGTTTATATGTTCTTGTGTTAATCCTTCCACAGTATTAACTCTTGGCACCCAATATAAATCTATTGATGGATTTGCTTCTAATATTTCTTTTATATTTTTCATTAAGTATTTATGTGGCATTTCATCTGCATCTATATTAATAATATAGTCACCCGAACACATACGAGTCAAGTGATTTTTTTGTTCTGCGTAATTTTTATTTAAAGATCTTTGTTCAAATTTGATTTCATGAATTGAACACATTGTATCAAGTATTTCTTTTGTTTTTTCATCATCTGAATAATCATCAAGAATTACTATCTCGTCCTCTTCGTCTTTATGTTTTACTAAAAACTCTATTAATTTTAACAAAGAATCTGTTTCATTGTGTGTTAATATACTATAACTTATTTTCATATTATATGTCGAATTGTATTGCCTTTAATGTACGCATTTTTTCTATTTTATAACTCCTGTATATATTTTGTTTATGTACTACTTTTTTAACTACTTTTTCATATAAAATTTTCATTTGTCTTTTAGCTTCAGATTTAGATAAAGGATTTCCTTCCCGTTCCATTCTAAAAGCTGGTATATCAATTCTAGTATGTGGTTCATGTAATAAATTTCTGTATGGTGTATCATCATCATAACTTTCCTCATCCAAATCAACATCTTGAACAATATTAGAACCTTTAGGTGAATAAACACCAGCACCTTTTATTAATTTATCAACCAATTTAGTAATTTTATAGTAAGAAATATAATTTAAATTTAATCCTTCAATCATTTTATTATAATAATCGTTATACATTACTAATACAACAGGATTTTTATCTGTAGCTGTTGGTGTAGTATATTTAAAAGTAATTAACATACCAGGTATAATAGATTTTGGAAAAGCTGGTTGAAGACCTTCAAATTTAGTTTTGTGATTAAATTTATTCATTTGATTGTGAAGCTCTTTCTTTTTCAAGTCTTTGATTAGTTTCATTAATAGTAACCAAACAATCTTTGAATGTATTGTATATTAACTTTGAATCCAAATCATATCGTTGGTTATAAAACCCACCATCTCCTCTTGGATAGTTTTTTTGTTCATCTTCAGGTATATCAACAATAGGTGCAAATGACCACTTCATCTCACCTTGATAATCAAATGGATAAACCATACCAATTGGAAGTTGTACAACAGAAGGTATCCAAACCCTACCCTCTTTTTGTATAGCAAATTTTTTGATATCCTCACTTAATTCTTTTGCTTTTGGATTATCTTCTAATTTTCCTTTCCACTCATTACTAGAAGAATATCCACAAGAAATACATTGCATCAATTGGTTAGCATCATCCTCTTTAGTTACTTGTAATTCTTTCTCCCCGCAAATAGGACATACCAAAACTACTTTAAATTGATCATTTTTATTCATTTCCATATTTAATCTCCCAAATATATTTTTTTAAATTCTTTTGGACTTATTAGGTTCAATAAATTTTTTCTATCATTTTCTAATAAATCATATTTAATATTATTTATATCTACTTTCTCTCTATGTTCATATAATTTACTGTTTTTAACTTGAATTATTCCACAACCCTCATCGGTGTCAACTACTTTTATATCCAAATCATCTCTACTACACCGTAATTTAACAATAGATTTATAAACAGTACCATTCCATGGTTTTCCATCCTTATAAAATTCTTCCATTGGTCTAACTCTAAATTCATTTTCAGGATTACAATCATGTAAAACGATAAATCCCCCATCATTTAAATGTTTTAAACAATTTTCAATATCTTTATCAACTTGTTCTTCTAAATGTAACCCATCAATAAAAATAATATCATATTTTTTAGTATCTTCATTCCACCAACTTTTTTCTATTGATTTAAAAAAGTCATCAGATGTAACAAAATTCATCTTAGCTGTAGGTGGATTCACACCATCCATATAATTATTTCTAACATCTACTTCTATACCTGGTTCTACACCTTCTTTATTTTCAGCTATTATTTTATTAAAATTATGTTCTGGGATAAATACCCCAATCTCTAAATAATTTCTTAAGTTATATTTAGAAATTAAAGAATTAATTATATCATGTCTTTTCATACTAAACCTGTTTTAGTGATGGTAATTTAATTTTAGCCTTTTGTTTTTTAGAAGAATTAGAATCTAATTTAAGTTTTGGAAGTTTTAAACCAACTTGTTGTGGAATATCCTTTAAATGTTCATCTAATATAGAACCTAATTTTTCTGTCATCTTATTCAAAGTAAAAGTTTTTCTATTATGAGTCATTAATTTTTTAGCTCTTTCTTTTATTTGATATTTTTCTGTGTAAGCGTAAGTCAATGCTTTTGAAGCTTCAGACTCATTTATATTAAACCATCTACTTTGTTCAATAATTATATCTTGCCACACTACTGATTTTGGAACATTATCTAAAGTGCCACCAACTAATATACTATAATCTTTATCTAAAAAGTCACATTGTCCACTCCAATTAGAAGCTATAACTGGTAATCCTACTGCACTAGCTTCAAGTAATGGTCTTCCAAATCCTTCACCATGTGTGAATGATACAAAAGCTTTTATTTTTGGATGATTATATAAATAATTCATCTCTTTAGCAGATAAGTCACCATGTAAAAGATAAACATTTGGTAGTTTAAAACCACTTGGAAATTGTTTTTTAATTTCATTTATTTTGTTTAAAATATCTTCTCTATCTATCAATGAATAAGTAGCACCACTTGTTTTTAAAATAAGAGCTGGAACTTGACCAGACTTTTCAATAAATGTCTCAAAAAATACTTTTATTAATTTTCCAATATCTTTTCTATCTTCACCATAACCACCTTTACACCATTGTCCTACATGTAAATATGCAAACTTTTCAGGAACTTTTTCATTTAACATATCAAAAAATTCTGAATCTATTTCATCCGCATTTAATGGTTTATAAATATTTTCATCAAACCCTTCAAATAAAACTTCAATTGGTTTTTCTAATTTAAATTCACCAATTTTTTGTTGTTGTCCATTCGGCATTTGTTGTATTTTATCATACACAGATTTGATAAATCCTTCTTTTGAATGTTCTGATGGAACAATTATCAAATCCATTTTATTAACGCCCTCTAACCATTTTTGAGATACAGCATCAGTTTCAATACCAGCAGTTATACCAATGTTAAATTTACCGTGTGTTTCAAATTCTTGTGGTATCCTAACATCAACACATACATCAGGTTGTTGTGTTAATTGACGTTTTTCTGACATAAAACAATCTACAATATTTCTATGTATTGGATTATCAGGTTTTAAAGCATCTCTTGGAGTATCTCCCCATCTAGTATCTTGAATATATATTTCAAATTTATCTAAATCATAAAACGAATTAAATATATCTCTAGCGTGTTCTCCGTAACCACTTCTAGTTGAAAAAGGTCCAATCATTAATAATTTTCTTTTCATTACACAACCTCCAATGTATATTTTTCTCTTGGTTTCCATTTCTCCAGTGTATCATCTATGACCTCTTCAAATCTTTCAGCCATATGTTTAGCATCCATACCAATTTCTTTGTCGGAGACATACTCATAACCAGCCAATCCACATTCATATCTTTCAGATGGTGTTTTATCATACCAATATCGTATGGCATCACCAGCATCTTCATAGTTAACTCTATCATCAAAAATGTATGGTGTTGGAGGTGAACCTTGTAAACTTATGTTACTCGGAAATACAGGTTTAACCCATTCACCATGTTCTTTATAAGTTCCTCTATGATTAGAACCTAACTCAACATAATCATCTGCGGTTAGATATGAACCATCTTCTTTCTTAAATCCACATTGGTCTTGTAATCCACCAGTTACATTAACTATTATAGGTTTTTTAACATGCAAAGCTTCAAGTGAACCTAACCCAAACCCCTCATTGGAAGCTATATTTATGTAAATGTCACATGAGTTATATAAATAATTCATTTCTTGATCATTTAATGGTCCACTATTATCATGAGTAAAAATTACTGGATATTCAGGAATTAAATTTCTACATACTGCTCTTAAATCTGTACCATTTTCATCACTTATTGCAGTATGGAAAATTAAACAACATTCTTTTCGTTGTTCAGGTGTAAGTTGGTCCATAAAATGTTTATACGCCATAACCACATCACCTGGTTGTTTTCTTCTTATATTCCTGTTTACATATAATATTTTAAATTTATATTTGTGGAATCCATGTTTGAATTGAAAATTCATGAAATTCTCATCAGAAGTTTTATTTTCTATTTCGTATATCATATCCTTATTAATACCATGTGGTACATACTTTAATTGCCAATCTTCATACTCAGGTAGTAATCTTTTATTTATACCATAAGTTTGTTTTGATATTGACATCAAAGAGTTAGAACATCTATAAAATTTTGCATTCCAATGTGGATCTGGTAAGTCATCCCAAATGTTATAATACATAATAGGAATATTTTGTCTTACTTCATGTTCCATATTGTATAACCAACCCCAAAATCTTGGGTCTGTAAAGTGTAAGATAGCATCAGGTTTTTCCACCTCTAACATATATCTTAATATTTGATCATTTCCATATCCATCAACTGGATATATAACACAAGAAGCGTTTTTTGGTAATGTGAAATGTTCATCACTTTGTATTTCTACACGATTACCAGCTTCTGGGTGTTTTATAGCTCCACCAACTTGTACCCAATCATATTTATGCAATGTATTTATAACTACCTCTCTAGACATTCTAGCAACACCACTATGCATTCTCATATCATCAGATAATAATAGTATTTTTTTCTTTTTATTTGAACTCATAAATTTATAACCTTTTTTTAATTTTTCTAAAAACTACTTCCAGATATTTTTAGTTCTTCGGATTCATTTACTTTTTTTCTAAACTCTTCATCATTTATATATAACATTATAGATCTATTAACTAACTTTTGTAAGTTAATATCCCCATCATCTAAACTTATATGTTTAAAATGATTGTATAAATTTTTTACAATTTTTACGGTTGTTAATCTTGTTTTTGTTTTTATTGCCATTATATATATACATATATACTTAAATTAAAAAACATCAATTTTAATTTAAAATTATATATTTTTTTTCAAATTTTTTAGCATAATCTATGGTATTCATTGTACCTCTACCTTCAACACCATCAGGAATAAACCCAACTATGAAATCACTTGTTCCTGCTATAATTTTATTTCTTGCAAAAAAGTATTTCATACTATAAGGTTT
>CEVZ01129196.1_pt1 | contig 17076 bp, 16 predicted proteins | sample 361371 | NCBI WGS metagenome assembly CEVZ01 (sample SAMEA2620217, study PRJEB7988) | marine metagenome | isolation source: saline water (ENVO:00002010), including
CAACTGTTATAAAACAAGCCGTTACAGGAACGGGTAAAGCCTCTAAAGATCAAATTGCAGCTATGTTAAAAATACTCTTACCAGGTTGTAACTATTCAAATGATGATGAATCTGATGCATTAGCTATAGCAATATGCCATACTCACTACACACAATTTAATTTAAAAAATATTACAGAGCTTTAAAAATGATAGCTAAACTAACAGGAATAATAGACCAAATTTATGAAAATTCATTAATTTTAAATGTTTCTGGAGTGGGATATTTAATATACTGCCCAAAAAATATTATTGATAAACTATCTAATAAAGGTGAGTTAGATTCAATACTTATTGAAACAATAGTAAGAGAAGACCAAATTACACTATATGGTTTTAAGGAAGAACAAGAAAAATATTGGTTTAGTATATTATTAAAAGTTCAAGGAGTAGGTGCAAAAACAGCTTTAAACACTTTATCAATTTTCACACCAAGTGAATTAGAAAGTATAATATCCTCAGAAGATAAAACTTCTTTAACGCAAATACCTGGAATTGGAATGCGCGGAGCAGGAAGAATATGTTCTGAACTTAAAGATAAAATATTACAAATAAGTCCTCTTGCAGTAAACTCTGCTAAAAATAAAGATATAGAAGATTTAATAAGTGGATTAACAAGTTTAGGATATAATCAAAATGAAACTTATAATGTATTATCAAAAATGAGTTCAGATGATAAAAACAAAAAGTTGGAAGAAATGATTCAAATTGCATTAAAACTTCTAGCAGAAAGATAAATGCATGAGTATAGAAAATGATAAGTTGAATAGCCCTATATCTAGTTTACAAATGGATAAACAAGACTATTCTTTAAGGCCAAAAACATTATCTGAATTTATAGGCCAAAAGAAAGTTTGTAATAACATAAAAATATTTATTGAAGCGGCAAAAAAAAGGAATGAAGCTTTGGATCATTTATTATTGTATGGGCCGCCTGGGTTAGGAAAAACAACTTTAGCAAAAATTATTGCTAATGAATTAGGAGTAAATTTTAAATCTACTTCAGGTCCAGTTATCCAACGTCCAGGAGATCTTGCAGCTTTACTAACAGGATTAGAAAAACATGACATATTATTTATTGATGAAATTCATCGTCTAAACACCACTACAGAAGAAAAACTCTATCCTGCAATGGAAGATTTACATTTTGATATGCTAATAGGTGAAGGTCCTTCTGCGCGATCTGTAAAACTAGACTTACAACCTTTTACTTTAATAGGAGCTACTACTAGAGCCGGCTTATTATCTAATCCATTTCGAGATAGATTTGGCATTCCAGCAAGACTCGATTTTTATGAAATTATAGAAATGAAAGAGATAGTAATTAGAAATTCTAACTTATTAGGACTAAATTTAGATGATAAAGCGGCCATCGAAATTGCAAAAAGATCGAGAGGAACACCCAGAGTAGCTGGTAGATTAGTTAGAAGATTGAGGGATATATTCACTTCTAATAACACGGAAAAAGGTACTATAACTGACTCTATGGCAGATGAAGCTTTGCTACAATTGGGAGTGGACAAAAACGGTCTAGATCAAATTGACCAAGATTATTTAAAACACCTTATATATGATCATAGTGGAGGACCCGTTGGATTAGAAACATTAGCAGCACAGATGGGAGAACAAAAAGATTCTATAGAAGATATTATTGAGCCCTACCTAATTCAAAAAGGCTTCCTACAAAAAACTCCTCGAGGGAGGGTAGCAACTAAAACTGCAATAAATAAATTAGAATTAAAATTAAATAAAAATGAAACAAAAAATAAATAAAATATCAATATTTCCATATATTAATAATGTTAGAATATATTATGAAGATACGGATGCAGGAGGCGTTGTATACCATTCGAATTACTTAAAATTTGCTGAAAGAGCTAGAACAGAAATGCTTCGTAAAATGAATATTCATCAACAGAAATTAAAATATGATTTTAATATTCAATTTATTGTTAAAAAACTTAGCATTGAATATAATATACCTAGCATGTTAGATGATTTAATTAGAATAGAAAGTTATATATTAAAAGTAGCTGCTGCAAAAATAATGATGAAACAAATAATGTATAGAAAAAACGACTTAATTGCCAAAATAGATTTAACATTAGGATCTATAAACTCATTAGGAAAACCAGTTCGTTTGCCTACAAAAATTCTTAATAAACTAAAATATAATAAAAATACATAGGAGTTCTTAATGGAAACAGAAATTATCTCAGATATGCCTTTAGATGTCTCATTCTGGGGGTTAGTAATGCAAGCAGATATAATAGTTAAGATAGTAATGTTAATTCTTCTAATAGCTAGTATATGGTCTTGGAGTATAATTTTTGAAAAAATTAGAAAATTTTACTCACTTAAAAAACAAGCTCAAATATTTGAAAGTGCTTTTTGGTCAGGAGAATCTTTGGAAGATCTATATAAAGAGCAAGAAAGTAATCCTCAGCATCCTTTAGCAACTGTATTTGTTGCTGGCATGTACGAATGGACTAGAGCAAATAAAAATAACATTTTACCTAATAAAAATATACAGGCAGGTCTCCAAGAAAGAATTCACCAAGTAATGAACGTAGCAGTTACAAGAGAACTAGAAAACATTGAAAAAAATATTGGATTTCTAGCCACCGTCGGGTCTACTGCTCCTTTTATTGGTCTTTTTGGAACAGTGTGGGGAATTATGAATAGCTTTCAATCTATTGCCGTTAGTAAAGACACATCTTTAGCAGTAGTAGCTCCAGGAATTGCAGAGGCTTTATTAGCCACAGCCCTTGGTTTAGTAGCTGCTATTCCTGCAGTAATTGCCTATAACAAATTATCTAATAACTTGAATACTTATGCATTAAGACTTCAAAACTTTGCTAGTGAATTTGAAGCACTGTTATCTAGACATTTATCTGAGCAGGAATCTGACGAATGAATATAAATGAAAAAAAAACAAGCACTAATTCTTTTCAACACAAGCCAATGTCAGAAATTAATGTTACACCTTTAGTAGATGTAATGTTAGTTTTATTAATTATTTTTATGATTACTGCTCCTCTATTGACAACAGGAATTACAGTTGACTTGCCATCCACTGAGTCTAAGTCTTTACCCGGGCAAGATGAGCCTATTACTATTACAATGACATCTAATGGAGAGCTATTTATTGGAGAAAATCCTATTAAAAAAGAAACCTTACTAGTTACATTAAATGCGATCACAGGTATAGAAAAAGAATCAAGAATTTTTGTAAAAGCTGATGAAAAACTGTCATATGGCGAAGTAATGAAAATAATGAGTTTAATTACACATTCTGGTTATACAAAAGTTGCTTTACTTACTAAACAAGTAAAAGAAAAATAATATTTTGAGAAACGCAATATATACATCCGTAGGCTTACACTTATTTATTTTTATATTAATTTCAATTACTTTGCCTGAAATTAAAACTAAAGAGCTAGATTATATTCCAGTTGAAATAATAATTGAAGATAAAAAAGAAGAATTTACAGAAAAAAAACAAAAAGAAAATATAGTAAAAAAAATTCCAGAAAAAAAAATTGAGGTTACTAAGCCAGCAATAAAACCAACCTTACCTCAAGAAAAACCATCCATAATTAAAAATGTGCAAGAAACTATATCTGAAAAAACAAAAATTGTTCCTCAAATACCTATCCAAAAACCAGAATTTAAAATGGATGAGCCACAGAAAAAAACTACAGAAATTGTTAAAAAAGAAGAAAAAAAAGATATATTTGACGATATGCTTAAAAACTTAGAAAAACCTGAACCAGAAATCAACAAAACAAATGATTTTGACGAAATAGTAAATGAATTAGCCGAAAAAAATATAGATATTGAGAAACCTATAAAAAAAATCAACAAACCTTCAAGTGATACATTAGCTAAACTAGAGCAGAATATAGCTAAACAAATAAGAAAACACTATACGATTCCTCCAGCTTTAGACTCTGTATTAGTAAATAATGTAAAAGTCCCAATTACAATAAGTATTAGAGAAGATGGCAAAATTACTAAAATTATTATAGATAAAAATGCAATAAAAAAAGCCCAGAAAGATCCCGTATACAGGTCTTTTTTGGAAGCCGCAGAAAGAGCTGTTAAAAAATTATCTAAATTTGAAAAATTACCTCTAGACCTCTACTCTCATTGGGATAAAATAAGTATAAACTTTACACCTATATAAAAATGAAAATAAATAGGATTAGAAATGAAATTAAATTTAATTAAAAAATATCCATTATTACTGACTCTAATGACTATATTAGTCTTTTTGTTTTCATATAAACAATCTTATTCAAATGATGCTCCTCTACAAATTGATATAATGGGAGGGCGCGTACAAGCTATGCCTATTGCTGTATCTTTCTTTTCTGTCGATGAAGATTTAATCAATTTAAAATTAAAAGAACAAATACCTAATCTTATTTCAAAAAATTTAGTTGATTCCGGTTTGTTTATGTTACTAGATAGAAATGCCTACATGCAAAAACCGTCACAACTAATTAATATTCCTCCAAAATTTAGAGATTGGCGAATCATAGATGCTCAAGCATTGATTACAGGAAATATTGAAAAAAAAGATGATAGTAAAATTAAGGTCAATGTACAATTATGGGATGTATATGGCGAAAGAAGAATGTTTGGCATTTCTTTATCTTCAAAAATTAAATCATGGAGGAGAATTTCTCATATCATCTCGGATAAAATATATGAAAGACTCACAGGAGAAGAAGGTTATTTCGATACAAGAATTGTTTATGTTGCTGAGTCCGGAAAGCAAAAAAATAAAATTAAGAGATTAGCAATTATGGACCAAGATGGGGCTAATCATAAATATTTGACTAGTGGCAAATCATTAGTTTTAACTCCAAGATTTTCTCCAAATCAGCAAAAGATTACTTTCTTTTCTTATAGTGGAATTAATAGAGGTTTAAAACCTAGTGTATATATATATGATCTTCTATCAGGAAAAACAGAAATATTAGGTGAGTTTAATGGAATGTCATTTGCTCCTAGGTTTTCTCCAGATGGTAAAGAATTAATTATGTCTTTAGCACAAAATGGGGCAACAAATATATATATTATGGACTTAGAAACCAAAAATATATCACAACTAACTTATGGAAGATCAATAGATACTTCTCCATCTTTTTCTCCTGATGGAAAAAATATTATTTTTAATTCAGATAGATCTGGTGGACAACATTTATATGTAATGAATAGAAATGGAAAAAATATTAAAAGAGTCAGTTTTGGTAGGGGAAGTTATGCAACTCCAGTTTGGTCTCCTAGAGGAGACTATATTGCATTTACAAAATTTACCAGAGGTAGATTCTTTATTGGATTAATGCATCCTGATGGATCTTCAGAGAGATTAATAGCAGAAGGATATCTTACCGAAGGTCCTACCTGGGCTCCAGGAGGAAGAGTATTAAGTTTTTTTAGACAAACTCCTCAAGAAGATGGAGATATGCGAACTAGATTATTTGTAATAGATATAACGGGCAATAGAGAAAGAGAGCTAATGACACCAGGTGACGCATCTGATCCTGCATGGAGTCCAAAGAATTAAATATTTTATTATTAAATTTAACTAAATATTAATTTATAGTATGTATAATATAGTATAACATTTAAGTAAGTAAGTTCATAAGGAGCTATATATGTTTAATTTCTTAAGATTAATAACAATATTTATTATTTTTTCTTTATTAATTTCTTGTGCAAATGAAAATAAAGATAATCTTCTTCTTGATGCAGAAGGAGGGACATCTGATAGTCCTGATAACAATATTGATGACGAAATAGAAATAGTAGATAATACTGCTCAACAAATTGAAATGGAAGAAGTTGAACTTACAGTTGAAGAAAAACTATCATCAGAATTAATTGAGGTTGGAGATAGGGTATTTTTTGGATATGATGAGTCAACAATTTCTGCTGAGAGTGCAGAAACTTTGAATAAACAGTACCAATTTTTATCAAGAAACCCAGGTATTTCTATTACTGTAGAAGGACATTGTGATGAAAGAGGCACAAGAGAATACAATTTAGCTTTAGGTGAAAGAAGAGCTAGTGCGGTAAAAAACTACTTGGTTTCTCTGGGAGTAGAGTCTAGTAGAATAACCGTGATATCTTATGGAAAAGAAAAACCCACAGTAGAAGGTCACAATGATTGGGCTTGGACACAAAATAGAACTGCTATTACCTTTATTAATAATTGATAACTAATATGAAATTCAATATTACTCATTTTTTAATATTATTAATATTATTATTAAATTTTAACATAAAAGCTTACGCTCAAAATAATAATGACGTTATTATTAATAAGTTAGACAGCCTTGAAAGAGATCTAAGAGATGTACAAAGAAAAATATATCAATCTAAAGACCCAATTTCTGAAATACCTTCAGATAACTTAAATAATGATAATACTGTTACTTCAAAAGGTCTTGCTAACCATGAACTAAGATTAATAGAAATGGAAGAACAATATAGAAAAACAAATGGTCTTATTGAAGAGTTAACTTTTAAAATAAATCAATTAGAGAATGAAAATTCATCACTAAAAGAATCTATTGAAAATTTAGTAAATAAATTAAATAATTTTAATATTGCCAAGCAAGATATAAGCAATCAAGAAATTAATTACCCAATTATTGAACAAGAAACAATAACTGAAAATAACAATAAAAATTCTAATGAAGGAATTCTTGCAAGAATAAACCCAGATGGACAAGATGAAATAGTTCAAACCATTAATCCTAATGAAAATCAACAAAATAATAATTTGTTAACTGATAATAACGTTAATGAAGCAATTAATGTTCCTACAGATCCTAAAGAAATTTATCAAAGAGCATATAATATGTTATCTACAGGAGAATATGAAGCTGCAGAAGTTGCATTTACAAAATTTATTAAAGAATATCCAGATAACAAATTAAGCAGTAATGCCTATTACTGGTTAGGGGAAACTTTTTATGTTAGGAAAAATTATCAATTAGCTGCATATAATTTTGCCGCAGGATATAAAAAATTTCCAGAGGGGTCAAAGGCTGCAGACCAACTATTAAAATTAGGCATATCATTATTTTCTCTTGAAAAATTAACCGAGGCATGCGCCACTTTTAAAAAACTTCTTGAAGAATTCCCTAAAATGCCTCCAAGAATTCTTAGTAGAGCAAATTCTTTTCAAGAAAGATTAGAATGTAAGTAATATTGTGCGTACTTTAAATTTAATAGAAAAAAAATTTGAAAATTTTATTATTAAGAATTCAAAATATATTGTAAATAAAAAAATAGGGATTGGCGTCTCTGGAGGACCAGATAGCTTATCTTTAGCAATCTTACTTAACAAATATAGGACAAAATACAACCTTGATTTATTTGCTTTCACAGTAGATCATCAATTAAGAATAGAGTCACAAAAAGAGGCACAATTTGTAAAATCATGTATGGATAAATTATCAATTTGTCATAAAACAATAGTATGGAAAAAACCTCATTCTCAGCACAATATTTTAGAAACTGCAAGAATAGCAAGATATAATCTAATAGCTAAAGAGTGTATTAAAAATGATATAGACTTAATTATGATTGGACATCATGCTAATGACCAAATAGAAACTTTCATCATCAGATTGGAAGCAAATAGTGGTTTAGATGGCCTTGCTTGCATGAAAAGTAATACAACAATAATTACAGATTTTACAAAACTTAATATAATTAGACCTCTTCTAAATTTTGAAAAAAAAGATCTAAAAGAAGTTTGTAGAAAAACAAACATTAATTGGGTTAGTGATCCCACAAATTATAATTTAAAGTATAAGAGAACTAAAGCACGATACATTGCAAAAAGTAAATCCCTTAGCCATGACTTTAAATTAGTAATTAATCAATATTCTAAATTAAAGTTAAATATTGATAAGCTATTAAATAATCAAATTAAAAAAAATGTAAAATTTAATGATAATGGAATTTGTGAAATAAAAAATGAATTCATTAAAAAACTACCAAAATTGTTTCAGAAAAAAATTCTTATATTACTAATAAAAATAATTGGAGGAAAAAAATATCCTAGAAAATCATTGATCATAAATAGAATTATTACAAATATTCATGATGTAAATATAAATAATTTCACAGCAGGAGGTGTGTATTTCATTAAAAGTAAAAATATTATTTTACTTATTAGGCAAAATGAACCATCAATTAATCAAATTATACTTCAATATAAAACTACAATCTGGGATAGAAGGTTTTTAATTACAAAACAATGTCATACTTCTAATATTTCTGTAGGTCCTTTAACTGAAAAAGATTACATAAATATGGTTAAGTTAAAAAAAATACAAAAGACAAAAATGCCTTTTGCAGCAATAAAAACATTACCAACTTTCAGAGTACTTGACGAAATTGTTTCTATTCCCCATTTATTATATTATAAGAATTATTTATGGAAAAAAAACATAAAAATAGAACATATCGAAAATGATTTGTTTATTAGTTGTAATAAGCTATATATATAAAATATAGGAGATTTGATTTGAACAAAATTGGAAAAAATTTAGCTGCTTGGATAATCATAATTTTATTTTTGTTAGCTATATTTAATTTATTTCAGGATAAATCTGTTCAAAATCAAAATGTGTCACTTCCCTATTCGGAATTTTTATCTCAAGTTAAATTAAATAATGTAAACGATGTCACTATACAAGAAAACAATATTTATGGACATTTTCAATCAGGAGAATCATTTACTACATATGCTCCTAATGATCCATTATTAATTGAAAAGCTTACTGAAAGCGGAGTTAAGGTAACTGCAAGTCCAGCTGAAGAAAGAGTTTCACCAATATTGGGTATATTATTAAACTGGTTACCAATGCTATTATTTATTGGCGTCTGGATTTTCTTCATGAGGCAAATGCAAGGAGGAAAAGGTGGTGCTATGGGTTTTGGTAAATCTAAAGCCAGGTTACTAACAGAAAAACAAGGCAAGGTTACCTTCGAAGATGTAGCAGGAGTAGATGAAGCAAAAGATGAATTAGAAGAAGTTATTGAATTTCTTAAAAACCCTCAAAAATTTCAAAAATTAGGAGGAAAGATTCCTAAGGGTGTTTTATTAGTTGGTCCACCAGGAACTGGAAAAACACTTTTAGCCCGAGCTGTTGCAGGTGAAGCAAATGTTCCATTTTTTACAATTTCTGGTTCAGATTTTGTAGAAATGTTTGTTGGAGTCGGTGCCAGTAGAGTTAGGGATATGTTTGAACAAGGTAAAAAAAATGCACCTTGTATAATTTTTATTGATGAAATAGATGCAGTAGGCAGACATAGAGGAGCAGGACTAGGTGGAGGAAATGATGAAAGAGAGCAAACTTTAAATCAATTACTAGTGGAAATGGATGGATTTGAAACAAATGAAGGTGTAATTTTAATTGCAGCTACCAATAGGCCGGATGTTTTAGATCCCGCTTTACTAAGACCTGGAAGATTTGACCGTCAAGTTGTAGTACCAAATCCAGATATTTTAGGTAGAGAAAAAATATTAAAAGTACATATGAAAAAAATATCCTTAGCTAAAAATGTTGATCCAAGAATTATTGCCAGAGGAACTCCAGGTTTTTCAGGAGCTGATTTAGCTAATTTAATAAATGAGGCAGCTCTTTTAGCTGCCAGAAAAAATAAATTAAATGTTGGAATGATAGAGCTTGAGCAAGCTAAAGATAAGGTTATGATGGGAGCAGAGCGTCGCTCTATGGTAATGACAGAAGACGAAAAAGAAAAAACAGCTTATCACGAAGCTGGACATGCTTTAGTTATGTTAAATGTTGAGGGTCATGAACCATTACATAAGGTTACTATAATTCCAAGAGGTAGAGCATTAGGTGTGACTATGTGGTTACCTGAAAGAGATAAACTAGCTCAAACTAGAACTGAATTAGAAGCTTTGATTGCCTCTATGTTTGGTGGAAGAGTTGCTGAAGAATTAATATATGGTAAAAAGCATATAACCACAGGCGCTGGCAATGATATACAACAAGCAACTAATCTGGCAAGAAGAATGGTAATGGAGTTTGGTTTTTCTGATAAATTAGGACCATTAAGATATGAAAGTAATCAAGAGGAAGTTTTTTTAGGACATTCAGTAGCTCAACAGAGAAATATATCAGATGAAACTGCTAGAATTATAGATGAAGAAGTTAGAGAACTTGTTGAGCAAGGAGAAAAAACTGCTAGAAGTATTATTGAAAATAAAATTAAAGATTTACATAAGCTAGCTAAAGGACTTCTTGATTATGAAACCTTAAATGCTGATGAAATTTCCAAAATTTTATCTAATAAAGATATTAATAAGGAAAATGTAAAATTTGATAAAGATTCAATTAATAAATCCTCTGATGGAAAGACTAAAACATCTCAAGATAATATTCAGAAGCCAAGTCCTAACGAGACATAACTTTTGTATTTTGAACAGTGATTAAATACAGAATTATACCCACAAATATATCATTTGGTAAACAAGCTAAATACTATATTAAAAATAAAATTGCATTACCATTATCGTCAAATAATGTATGTTTTAAAGAATTCACTATTGAAACATCTGAAAAAAATACTCAAAAAACTTATTCCGTTTCAAAGCCAGACCAATGGAAAAATAGTTATTTAAGTATTAAATCAATACATAATATGATTGCAAATATAAGCAAAATTCCAAAAACCTTTATGGGCATGAATGATAAAAATTACTATATAATGGGAATATTAAATGTTACCCCAGATAGTTTTTCAGAAAATTATAATGAAATTCCATCTTTATCTGATTGTATAAAAAAAGCAGAAACAATGTGTGAAGAAGGAGCCGATATTATAGATATAGGAGGAGAATCATCTAGACCAGGAGCTTCTAATATAGATGTAAAAGAAGAGCAGAGAAGAATTATTTCTATAATTAAAGAATTATCAAAAAGAAAAATTACCATTTCATGTGATACTAAAAATGCAAGCACTATGGAAAAAGCTATTGATGCTGGAGCACAAATCATTAATGATATAAGCTCTCTTAAAGATAAAAAGTCAGCTGAAATAATTTCTAAAAACAAAGTTGGAGTTGTTTTGATGCATATGCAAGGCAACCCTCAAACTATGCAACAAAACCCTAATTACAATAATGTATCTTTAGAAATAACAAATTATTTAGAGTTAAAGAGAAAATTTGCTTTAAATAATGGTATAAAAGAAAATAATATTTTACTGGATCCAGGAATAGGTTTTGGTAAAAATGATTACCATAATATAAAAATATTCAGAGATTTAAGTATGTTGCACTCTTTAAATTCAAATATTATGATTGGAGCTTCAAGAAAATCTATGATAGGTAGACTAACTAATTCTTCAGTAGATCAAAGGTTGCCTAGTTCTTTAGCACTTGCTATATCTGCAGTTGAAAAAGGTGTTAAATTTTTAAGAGTACATGATGTAAAAGAGACTTTACAATCTTTAACAATGTGGAATCACTTAAATTATATAGAAAATAAATAATTCAAATGTCAAAAATTAAAAGAAAATATTTCGGCACAGATGGTATAAGAGGAAGAGCTAATACACTTCCAATGACAGGAGAAATAGCCTTAAAAGTAGGTATGGCCGCAGGAGAATATTTTACTAGAGGCAGGCACAAACATAATGTAGTTATAGGTAAAGATACAAGATTATCTGGTTATTTAATAGAGCCTTCTTTAACAGCAGGTTTTATATCAATGGGTATGAATGTATTTTTAGTGGGTCCGATGCCCACACCTGCAATTTCAATGTTAACTAGATCTATGAGGTGTGATGTAGGAGTTATGATATCTGCCTCACATAATTCATATGAAGATAATGGAATAAAACTATTTAATCCTAATGGTTCCAAATTAAATGATAAAAATGAGTTAGAAATTGAAAAATTAATTGATGATGATAAAAAGCTTAAAAAACACTTAGTTGACTCAAAAAAACTAGGAAGAGCAAAAAGGATAGAAGATGCAGCTGGTAGATATTTAGAATTTGTTAAATCTACTTTTCCTAATAATCAATCTCTTAATAAATTAAAAATAGTTATAGATTGTGCAAATGGAGCAGCATACCAAGTTGCTCCGAGAGCACTCTGGGAATTAGGTGCAGACGTAATTCCAATAGGGTGTAATCCCGACGGCACAAATATAAATTTTAAATGCGGTTCTACTTATCCTAAATTAATGGCAGAAACTGTTAAAAAACATAGAGCACATATAGGGATTGCTTTAGATGGAGATGCAGATAGATGTATTATTTGTGATGAAAACGGAAATTTTATAGACGGTGACAAATTAATTGGAATAATTGCCAAGAGATATCATAAAAAAGAATTACTAACTAGTGATTATATAATTGGCACTCAAATGTCTAATTTAGGTTTAGATTTTTTTCTAGAAGAAATTGGATTAAAATTATTCAGGTCAAATGTTGGAGATAGGTATGTAGTTGAAGCTATGAGAAAATATAACAGTAATTTAGGAGGAGAACAATCAGGACATATTATAATTGGCAAACATGGTACGACAGGAGATGGATTGGTAGCTTCTCTACAAATAATAGCGGAGATGGTAGAACAGAATATTAAAGCTTCAACTCTATTCAAAAATTTTAAATTACTACCGCAATTAACAGAAAATATTAAATTTAATAATAAAAAGTCAATTAATATTAAAGATGATTTTATAACTGATAAAATAAAAATTGCTGAAAGTCTACTTGGAGAACATGGAAGAATATTAATAAGAAAGTCAGGAACTGAAAATAAACTAAGAATAATGGGAGAATGTAAGAAAAGAAAAGTATTATTAAGCGTCATCAAAAACCTTAAAACGGAAATAACAAATTATCTTAATGACTAAATATAAAGATTTACAAACAGTATTAACTATAGCAGGCTCAGACTCAGGAGGTGGTGCAGGTATTCAAGCAGATATAAAAACCATAACTTCCTTAGGCAGTTATGCTTTATCAGTAATAACAGCTATTACGGCACAAAATACAATGGGGGTAGTGGATTATACTGATGTTCCTCTAGATATGATTGAGAAACAACTTGATGCAATTTTAGTAGACATAAAAATTGATGCAATAAAAATTGGAATGCTATCCAATGAAAAGACAATTTTATTAATTAAAGATAAATTAGAAAAACTTCAAAACAAAGTTCCTATAGTATTAGATCCAGTTATGGTAGCTAAAGGAGGACATAAATTACTCAAAGATGGTGCCGAAAAAATGTTAATTAAAAAATTAATGCCAATATGTTCAGTTATCACTCCAAACATTCCAGAGGCAGAAATATTAAGTAAATCTAAAATTAATAACAATGAAGATATGATTGCTGCAGGGAAAATAATCTTAAATTTAGGTATTAAAAATGTTTTAATGAAAGGTGGTCATTTAAATAGCAATAAACTTACAGATATTTTAATAAGTAGAAACAATATTTTGAATATTGACGCTGAAAGAATAAAAACCAAAAACACACATGGCACTGGTTGCACGATGTCAAGTGCAATAGCTACAGGATTAGCTCAAAAATTATCGCTTAATGATTCAGTATTACAAGCACATAAATATGTAAATCAAGCAATTAAATTAGCACCAAATATTGGAAATGGAAATGGACCACTAAATCATTTAATAAAAATTTAAAAAAAAATAATATATTATTGACATGTCTAAGAACAATAATACATTGCAATTAACTTAAAATGACTTACTCAATGGAATATAATATGGCAATACTAGATTTACCAAGCAATCCTAATTTTTCATCCGGTCCTTGTGCAAAAAGGCCAGGTTGGACCTCAAGTAATATAGATAATGCTCTTTTGGGACGCTCTCATAGATCTAAAGACTGTCTTTTGAAAATTCAAAAAGTTATAACAGAAACAAAAGATATTTTAAATATACCAAAAGATTATAAAATAGCTATAGTAGGAGGTTCTGATACAGGTGCTTTTGAAATGGCTATGTGGTCACTTTTAGGTTTAAAACCGATAGATATTTTAGCTTGGGAATCTTTTGGTAGAGATTGGGTAAAAGACGTTATTGATGAATTAAAAATACCTAATACTTCACTTATAGAAGCGGATTATGGAAAATTACCAGATCTTGAGTCTGTAAATTTTGAAAATGATGTTATTTTTACATGGAATGGAACAACATCCGGTGTAAAAGTTCCAAACGGTGATTGGATAAGCCCTAATAGAATGGGATTAACACTATGTGATGCTACCTCAGCTGTTTTTGCTATGGAAATACCATGGAAAAAACTCGATGTAACAAGTTTTTCATGGCAAAAAGTTTTAGGCGGAGAGGCACAACATGGCATATTAGTAATGTCACCAAGGGCAATTAATAGACTTGAAAAATATACTCCCTCTTGGCCCATTCCAAAACTATTCAGACTTGCAAATAAAGGTAAAGTTCAAGATAAAATTTTTAGTGGTAGTACAATAAATACACCTTCTATGATGTGTATTGAAGATGTTTTAGACTCTTTAATTTGGGTTAGAAATATAGGAGGACTTAAAGCAATGATAAATAGAAGTTCAAATAATTTAAAAGCTGTAGAAAAATGGGAAAAAGAAAATAATTGGATTGAATTTTTAGCTAAAGATAAATCTTTTAGATCTTCTACATCTATTTGTTTAAGAATAATAGACGAATGGTTTATTAATAAAAATGAGGATGAAAGAAAATCTATATTAAATTTTTTTCATGAAAAACTAGCAATAAAAAATATAGCTTTTGATATTAATTCATATGGAAGTGCTCCATTAGGTTTAAGAATTTGGGGAGGTGGAACAGTTGAAACAAAAGATATAGAATTACTTCTCCCTTGGATTAATAAAATTTGGCTAGAAATAAAAAATAATAATATGGAGCAATTAAATGCCTAAAGTATTAATATCAGATAAATTAAGTAACCAAGCCAAAATTATTTTTAAAAAATATGGTATAGAAACTACTACTCAAGTGGGTATGTCTCCTAAAGAATTAGAGGAAATCATAGATAAATATGACGGTTTAGCCATTAGATCAAATACAAAAGTTACTAAAGAAATTATTGCAAAGGCCAAAAACCTCAAAATAGTTGGTAGAGCTGGAATTGGAGTGGATAATATTGATTTAGAAGCAGCCACAAAAAATGGCATAGTAATTATGAATACTCCATTTGGAAACTCTATAACTACTGCAGAGCACTCTATTGCATTGATGATGTCTTTAGCAAGAAATATTCCTGAAGCCAACAAATCAACTCACGAAGGAAAGTGGGAAAAATCTAAATTTACTGGTACTGAACTATACTCTAAGACTTTAGGTCTTATAGGTTGTGGAAATATTGGATCTATTGTTGCAAATAGAGCTTTAGGCCTTAAGATGCATGTAAAAGTATATGATCCATTTCTTACCCATGAAAAAGCTAAAGAAATTGGTGTAGAAAAAATAGAAATAGATGAATTATTTAAAATTTCTGATTTTATATCTCTTCATGTTCCCTTAACAAATTCCACAAAAGAAATAATTAATGCTAAATCTATTACAAAAATGAAAAGGGGAGTAAAAATTATTAATTGTGCAAGAGGAGGATTAGTTAATGAAACTGATTTAGTTAATGCCATAAATAAGGGACAGGTTTCTGGAGCAGCATTTGATGTTTTTGTTGAAGAACCTGCGCATAAAAATGTATTATTTGGAATGCCTGAAATAGTTGCTACTCCGCACCTTGGTGCATCTACTTCTGAAGCTCAAGAAAATGTGGCAATTCAAATAGCAGAACAAATGTCTAACTATCTAATAAATGGTTCCGTCACTAATGCTCTAAATTTACCAGCAGTATCATCAGAAGATGCTCCTAAACTTAAGCCGTATATGAAGCTAGCAGAACAAATTGGAAGACTAGCAGGCCAAATAACTGATACCAGCATTAAGAACATAAGAATTGAATATATTGGTCAAGTAGCCAGGTTAGATACAAACCCCATAACAAGCGTTTTAATTTCTGGAATCTTATCTCCTAGTATGGAAGCTGTAAATATAGTTAATGCTCCAGTAATTGCAAAAAATAGAAATATGCATATCACAACCTCTAAGAGAGAAAAAATTGAAGATTATGTTACAGAAATTAAATTAATAGTTGAAACAGAAAGAAGAACAAGAGAAGTAATTGGCACATTATATGGAAACAATCCTAGAATAGTTGGCGTAATGAATACAAGGATAGAAGCAGAACTGGGAAAAAATATGTTATTTATAACTAATGAAGATAAACCAGGATTTATTGGGTCTCTTGGTTCCGTTTTAGGTAAAAACAATATTAATATTGCTACTTTTCATTTGGGAAGGCAAAAATCTGGTGGTGATGCATTAGCACTTATTGAAGTTGATGAGCCAATTACAGACTCTATTGCATCGCAAATTAAAAAAATTAAACAAGTAAAAAGTGTTAAAGCTCTTACTTTTGCAGAAAATATAATTTAATATGATTTCGTAAATATATAATAGAAAAATAATATGAAAAAAACTTTAAATTATCAGCCTATACTTCCTGAAGGTATCTCAGATTTATTAGAAAAAAAAGCTTTTCAAGAAACTTTTTTAGTAGAGAGTTTAATGAAAAATTTTAAATTAAATGGATATAATGAAGTCAGCCCTCCATTAATAGAATATGAAAAAAACTTTAAATATTTTTTAGATACCACGATAGATGAAAATATCTTTAGAATAGTTGACCCTATATCTAATAAACCAATGTTTATAAGAAACGATATAACGCCTCAAATAGCAAGAATAGCATCAGAAAGAAAAATAGAAAAAAACGTTCCATTAAGATTATGTTATTCTGGATATGTACTTAGACCAAAGGGAAATCAACTTCACCCTGATAGACAAATAAGACAAGCGGGACTTGAACTATTCAATAATACTAGTAATCAAGCTGCAATTGAAGTTATCT